>OGQT01000135.1_pt1 | contig 68625 bp, 98 predicted proteins | sample 1553261 | NCBI WGS metagenome assembly OGQT01 (sample SAMEA2579992, study PRJEB22360) | human gut metagenome | biome: human gut; feature: human-associated habitat; material: faeces | place: Denmark | collected 2008/2010
CGGAGGCATCTTTCAAATCTGTCCGGTTCATTTTCTTATCGATCAACAGCTTCCAAAGCTTATCGTAGGAAATAGGCATTGTAATTCTCCGTTTCAAATATAGGCTAATAGCATTATAGCACAAAACGACGATGTTCGCAAGATAATCTCCCTAGAACGTGAGATGTTCTCTGCAAAGAAAAAGCCTACCGCAGGAGCTTAAATGCTTCTGCGGTAGGCTGTGCCTGATGTGGGTTTATACTCGTCCTTTCAGCCCATTCTTCTTGGCAAGTTCGCTTGCTGCCTGTCGGCGCTCATCTGAATACGGCGCAGTCAGACGGACAGCAAATCGTCTGCGGTCGATTTCGAAGGTCAGACCACCCTGCTCGTCATCGTCGGTCTGCCTGCACAGGTTGGGATGCTTTGCCGCGTACTTTGCCAGCCGGTTTTTGAGCGCCGTATTGTGCGTCTGGATTTCGACGGTTTTGCTGGCTTCGTCAAAATAGATGCAGGTCGTTTTTTGCCGCTTGGTCAGTCCGGTTTTCATATTGCCTCCATTTCTGCCTGTTCTACGAAAACGGGCGCATTTTCAAGTTTTTTCTCGGCTCTACACCCGCAAAAACAGGCTGATTTTTGAATGGGGAGCGCCCGAGCAATACGCTGCTCGATCTGGACGCTCCCATTCGATAAAATCCGTTTTTCTCAGCTCAACACGACATCAGCGGGCATCGTCCCGCATTGCCGCTTTTTCTCTGCGTGGACGGAAGAAATGCCAGAGGTTATTGCGCTGAATTACGTCTTCATAGTGTTGAATTTTCCCGCGAAGCTCTGCGTTTTCGCGTTCCAGATCCGATGTGCGGAGTTTGCTGCGAACGGATTTGTACTCAGAAAGCTCCTGCTTCAAACCGGCAATCTCTTCCTTGAGCCTTGCAATCAGCCTGTTTGCCGCGTCCAGAGCTTTTTGCAGCTTGGATTCCTTTTTCTCGATTGTAATGTACTTCTTTGCAAGCTTGGACAGATGTTCAAAATCCTCACGCTCCACGGCAACCTTGTTTGAGAAGGGGACAGACTTCGCCTCAATCTTTTCGATAGCTGCCACATTGACCTGCTGATTCTGAATTTTCTCAATCTGTCTGCCGAGCGTCGCTACCTGCTGTTCCTGCTGGCGGTTCTGCTCTGTGAGTTCTGCCAGCCGTGCCTGCTCCTGCTGCACTTTGAACTGCGTCACCGTCAGGTGTTCCTCGGAGCTGCCGCGTTCGCCGCGCTCCACATCGTCGTACCCGGCGTCGCGCATATACCGGAAGAAATCATCCTGCAAAACGCTGTAGGACTTCTTGAGAACGGGCTTGCCCTTTGCACTCAGAATCGGCGTACCGTTCTCGTCCAGCGCGGGCTTGGAAGCCCACTTCTTACTCATGCTGACCTGCTGTATTGTTTCCTTGACCGTGCCGCGAAGCGACTCATTCTTGCAGCGCTTCGACCACGGGATTTGCTTTTCTACGACGGGAAGATAGACTACATGAAGGTGGTAGTGATACACGTCTTGTCCCAGCGCGTCGGACATGGCGCGATTGCGTTCGTCAGCGTGCATGACCGCCGAAAGGATATACTGCTCGCCACCAACGATTTTGATTGCAGCTTTGTATGCGTCAGTGTAAAATTGTTTTGCAAACTCATAGCCGCCGTGGTTGAAAAAGTACGCGGAGTTGACGTCGAAGATCAGCTCTCCGAACTTTTCAGCGTCTGCTTTCAGACCGCGGGTGGAGATCACGCCGTCAGAGCGCATCTGCTCGAACATTTCAGCGTAACCGGCGGTCGGCGTTTTGAAGTGAACATTGAGAGGTGTGCGATCCTGGATAATGTCCTGATTGACATACGATGTTTTTTCGCGCTCGTTGTGTGCCTGTGCGTTGTCGATGTCTGTATCTTTCATTCTTGCGTTTCTTGCGCTGGTACGGTGAATACCGTCGCCTCTTGCCATAGGCAGTTTACCTCCTGATTTCAGATTGTGCAGGACGGGGGGCTTTCGGGGAGGCACTTCTGCGGAAGTGTAATAACCCACTATGATACTTTCATCCTGCGGCTGCAAAGTATCGTGGGCTCTCCGAGGGGGACGCGGGGGATATGCGGCATCTGCGGATGCCTCTGCCGGTTTTGCGGCTTGCAGTGTGGATACAAACCGCAAAAACCGGCGTGGTCAGCAGCTTATTTGCAGACAACCTCTGCTCATAATCTCCTGCCCACATCCATCTCAAACTCTGCGGATTTTTCGATGGGGACGGGGGACGCGGAAGGTCGTGCTGCCGGCCTTTCTCCGCGACGGTCGCAACGATTGCGACGGTTGTTTTGGTGGTATCAGATTTACCGTCGCAACCGTCGCAGCCGTCGCGCGGCTTATTCGTTTTCGGCTATGAAGGTCAGCGTGATACGCCGCCCTTCGTGCCGGACTTTGTTCTCATAGCGGACGTGGTATTCATCCAGAAGTCTTCCAGACTTCACATTCAGATACTTGCTCAGCGCATTAGCCGCCATGCCGGCATGGACGGCACCGGCAAGCTCGGAGGGCGAGCCTGTCCATACCGGTTGATCTGCGGACACCAGCCTTGAAACAGCTTCCAGAACGTGATCGGGCGGTTCCTTGTGCAGCTCGTTTTCCAACTTTTCGAGATTCCAAATCTGCGTATCGGCGTCCTTTTTCAGATAGAGAATCTGATCCTGCTGGTCGCGTCCCACCACGTCGATAGTTGCCTCCAGCGCCGTGCGCTTTTTCTTCTGCATAAGCAGCGAGCCGTCTGCGCAGCCGAGCAATCCCGTTGTACCGGAGATCATTTCGAAGCTGTCACCGGCAGGCTGTTTGCGGGTGTGGTGGACGGTCAGGACGCAGATGCAATGCTTGTCGGCAAACTGCTTGAGTTTGCCGATGATCTCATAGTCGCTGGCGTAGCTGTACGCCTCGCCGCCGACCTCGCGGATTTTCTGCATGGTGTCGATGATAATGAGTTTGGTGTCGGGGTGCTCCCGCACGAAATTCTCAAGCTGTTCGTCCAGTCCATTTCCGATCTTTCCCGCAGCGGTTGCAAAGTGCAGACGGTCGGTGTCGTTGACCCCGTACATCATGAACATTCGACTCTGGATGCGCTGAAAATCATCTTCCAAGGCAAGGTACAGTACCGTGCCGGGGTGGACTTCGTAGCCCCACAACGCTTTGCCGGTGCTGACATGATAGGCGATCTGCGCCACCAGAAATGATTTGCCGATCTTCGGCGCGCCTGCGAGGATGTACGCGCCCGTGTAGAGCAAGCCGTCGATAATGGGCGGCCTGCTCTGATATGCGGTCTGGTACAGCTCCGTCATAGAGATCGTGTGTAGGTAATGTGGGTCGGTCAACCGCTGCATCCTGCGGTAGATTTCGTCCAGACTTTCCGCGCTGTTTTGAAAATCACCGTTGATTTCTTCATCAAAAGCGGATATACTGTTCACAGTTGAATTGTGAAGCGGCTGCCCATCATCTGCGCCAACAGATGTGTCCGGGGCGGTCGTTTTCTTTTTATAGTTTTCATTCTCCATAGGCATTTTCCTCCTTCATGCCGTCCATGATGGCGGCGATCATTTCAACCACGTCCAGCAGCTCGTCATTTACGCTACCACCTATCTCAATGCGCCGCAGCTCGTCCAGCACAGCGGCAAGCTGGTCGCGCAGTGCCTTGTAAACTCTCGGATTGCCCTGTACTACCACGTCCTTGCAGGTCAGGCGGCGGGTGATGTAGTCCTGCTTCGTCAACCCGGAGAGCTTGACAAAGGTTTCAATTTGCGCATCTTCCTCCGGTGACACCCGGAAGGCAACGGTCTTGTTGCGCCAGCGGTTGTGGTTGTCTCGGTTTTTCAGTGACATTTTCAGTTGCTCCTTTCAACGTTTAATTTATCTGCCATTTCCTTTTGCACTGTAGGGAAGAGGTGCGCATAACGGTAAGTGATCTCAACGCTCTCATGCCCCACGCGGTTACCGATGGCAACGGCAGAATAGCCCATGTTGATAAGCAGTGAAACATGGCTGTGTCTCAAGTCATGGATTCTGATGATTTTGACGCCTGCCGCCTTGCAGCCAAACGCCATCCCGCGCTTTAAGGCATATTTGGACAGAGGAAAAATACGGCTGTCCGATTCCAGTCCATAAAGCTGCTTGAAATAGTCCTGCATCTCGTCGCAGAGGAAGTCTGGCATCTGGATTACGCGGTTGCTTTTCTTCGTTTTCGGCGTGGTGATAACGTCCTTGCCCTGTAGCCGCTGATAGGATTTATTGATGCGGAGCGTTTTCTTCTCAAAATCGAAGTCCGCAGGCGTCAGTGCCAGCAGCTCACCCTCGCGGATACCGCACCAGTACAGGATTTCAAAGGCGTAGTACAGCATGGGCTTGTCCATCATGGCGTCGATGAATTTGAGGTATTCTTCCTTCGTCCAGAACAGCATTTCCTTCGGCTGCTCGCTGCCCATATTTCCGGCCTTTGCAGCAGGATTGATCTGCAAGCCGTAATACTTGATGGCGTGGTTGAAAATACAGCTTAGTTGGGTATGGACGTTCTTGAGATAGTCCGGGGAATAGCTTTCGCCGCTTGACTTGGTGTGCTGCCGTATCTCGTTCTGCCAGTCGATCACATCACGGGCGGTGATCTCCGAGAGCTTGCGCTTTTTGAAATACGGCAGGATCTTTGTGCGGATGATATGCTCCTTACTGAGCCATGTGTTGAGTTTCAGCTTGGGCTTGATGTCCTTTTCATAGAGAGCCACAAAGCTCTCGAAGCTCATATTGACATCAGCCTGCTTCTGCATCAGAAACTCGCGTTCCCATGCCTGAGCCTCTTTCTTGGTCGCAAAACCGCGCTTCAATTTCTGCTGGCGCTCACCGCGCCAGTCGGTATAGCGAAACTGCACATACCATGAGCCGTTCTTCTTGTCCTTAAACGCTGCCATTCGATTCCCTTCTTTCCTTCGGTTTTCTCGTTCCGTAGAACTTCTCATGGAAGAACTTGCGGTCGATCCTGCCTGCAATGGTGATGCAGCCGGTCTTTCGCAGCTCTTCGTTCAGCTCACGGATGAGCTTATACGCATACGGAACCGATACGCCAAGCTCTTCCGCGACTTCATTTACTCGCATAAAAATTTCTCCTGCCATAGGCAAAATACCTTCCTTTCCTGATTTGTTGTTGATTGCTTCGCCGTTCTATCCGCAGGACTCTGGCAGGCAACCCTTTTCGGCGCTGTGCCGTTTTCTCTTCTCCTTGGCACGCTCATTTCATCGCCTGCTTCCCCGGAGAAAGTATCCCTTGGACGGTCATTCAGTTTGGCTCTTTTGAATTTCACCCCCCTCTCACCTTACAACGGACATTTTTTCTGCACTTGTTGACCATCGTAATTGTAAAATTTTTATGAATTAAGCTAATATGCTTAGTTTGCAACTATTGTACTATACATAACAGTTTAAGTCAAGCTGGTTTACAGGAAAATATTAAATAAATTTGCTTAGATTTTTCTTGACGAAACTAAACATATCTGATATACTCGTTATCAAAGACAACCGACACAGGAGATGGCTATTATGGCGATTGGTGAACGCATCCACTTTTTCCGCACGATGCGGGGCATGACACAGAAATACCTTGGCATGGCGCTGGGCTTTCCGGAGAAATCCGCAGATGTTCGCCTTGCGCAGTACGAGAATGGTTCCAGAACGCCCAAAGCGGACGTGACCGCTGCGCTGGCACAGGCGCTTGACGTTTCGCCCAAGGCGCTGGATGTACCGGACATTGACTCCTATGTGGGGCTGATGCACACGCTGTTCACGCTGGAAGACCGCTACGGTCTTGAGGTCTGTGAGTGCGAGGATGAGGTGCATCTGCGCGTTCATATCCACAAAGGACGCGACGCAGCGGAGCTTCACAGGATGCTTTCCGCATGGGGTGCGATTGCCGCCAAGCTGAAAGCGGGGGAGATCACCAAAGAAGAATATGACCGCTGGCGCTACCGCTACCCTGAACTTGACACCTCCGGTCAGTGGCACAAGATCACGCCGTCGCAGGAACTTAGTGATATGCTCCTTGCCGACCTCAAAGAACACACGGGAAAATGATGTTCAGGCACTCTTGACAAATTATCAAATTAATATTATTATAATATTAATTTGATAATTTGGAGGGATAATACATGGCGACTAATCTAATGAACGTATTCAAGACTGTGGATCTTCAGGGAGTTGGAAAAACCGCTGCAAATATTGTTTCTCTTGCGTTTAAGCCAAACAAAAAAACGGGGGCTAAAATTGCACGAGCTGTATTAGATGATGGAACAACTTTAATAAAGACCGTAACCGCTTCTGGAGTTGTTTCCGAAACAATTCATCGACTTCCCGAAATCACCTCAACAGTTCAAAGAAACGAAGTAATCAAAGATCTCTGCAAACAAAAAATTAATCAAGAAACCATTGCAGCGATGCTGGATATTTCGCAATCCACCGTTTCAAATGTTTTGCGCAAGAAATAATACTCTTGTCTAAATAGAAAAGGCTCTGCCGACCTTCTTTTACAGAAAGTCAGCAGAGCCTTTTTCGCTCTCAATATAGGATTGGATGCGACAGCAAACCTGCAAACCATTCGCTCGCCAAAATAAGGACAAACAAAATGGCTTTGGTATCTGCTATCATTTTGCTATCAAACAGGAAATGAGATTTTCAAAAAGTGAGTGTTTTCAAGGCTTTTCAGCCCATCATATTCACTTTTGTTCTGAGGTAAAGCTCATTTTAACCAAAGGGGCAAAAATCACTTTCCCGACATCACTCAGTTCATCAACAATAAAATCGGAATTTTATTGACAAAATCTCTTGATTTTTCAAGGTTTTCTTCGATTCTGGGCGTAAAAAATGACCTCAAAGGATTGCTCCTTCAAGGTCATTCGAGAATATCAAATTTTACCGATGGTTAAAAATCAGTGTTGCCCAAAAACATAGAATGACCTTGTGCTTATATTATATCCTGTGCATTCTTATTTTTCAAGCCATAAGAGAACTTCTTTACAATTTTTTAGCATAATCATATCAATCGAACTCAATAATAAATCCACTACTGCAAGTAATTTTTAAATTTATTGGAACAGGAATTATTTTATCACTCAAATTATACACCTCTAATTTTATTTATGTAATCTGAAATTTGTTTAGCAATTTCTTGAACATTCTTAGATTCTACATTTATTGTATAATCTACCTCCTTTTCAATACCATCAAACATTCCAACATCAGATAAATTTCTTCTATAACTTTCTTCAATATCATCGCCTCTTTTTAAGATTCTAATAAGCCTTTCTCTACGAGAAACATTCAAATAAAAAGCATAAAAAATTCCTCTGGTTCTGCATAAACTTCTTAACCCTGATGGTGTTAAAATCGCAATTTGATTTTTATCATTTATAGCTGGAAATTGGTCTTTTGGTGTTCCATACTGCCAATTATTATATGTTGCAGTTTCAAGAAAGAAACCTTGTTCTTTTAAATTATTAAATTCTTCATTTGAAACAAAGAAATAATCTTTGCCGTTGACTTCTCCTTCTCTTGGTAATCGTGTAGTGTATGTAACTATTTTTTCATAATTATAATTCTTACAAAGTTCATCTGCTACACTTGACTTTCCACAACCTGATTCACCTAATAAAATAATAGTCATTAATTTTCTCCTTTGTTTTTCTTTTCTATAAATAATAATTCTTCGGCATAAGGCAATTCTTTTGCCCAACTAATAAAATTAGGTTTACTTGAATCGTCTTTACCAGACCATTCATTTAATTTATGATTCATTCTTTGGTGTATCATATTAAATACATTTTCGTAAGTCATTGTAACTGTTCTTGTCTGTAAATAACTTTCTGGAAGTATTTGAAGTATATGTCTCCAAATACTCTTATTTTTTGTTTTTAAATATTCATTACGCAGTTTGTTTAGTCTATTAATTATATATTCCCAATCTTTTTCCCATTCTTTTTTATCTTTAGTAGATATTTCTTGTATATTATTAGTTAAAGCATCTATTTCAAAATCATTTAATTCAAAAGGTTTTGAAATTCCTTTGTGCATAAAGCTTGTTGAATTTGCAGTAGTTCCTATCTTGTATGTTTCTTCCTCTTTCCACCAATAAAGTGGTGCTGTAATATCTACGCTAACAAAAATTTGTCGCATAAACTTTCTATGTTCAGAACCAGCCTTAATAAGTGTTTGAGCAAGTTTTAAATCATTCTCGCCAATAACATAACAATATTCCTTTTGATAACTGTCATTTCTATTCCAACTATTCATTGGGTTTCGCATACCTCTTAAAGCACCTTCAAAATTAAAAACTTCTGTATTCTCAAATTTCATATATTATTCTCCTTAAAATAAATTACAACCTTGTTCTATAAATTCCATATTCTTTTCTTCATACTTTGTTTTTGTAATACCAAGTTGTTCACATACACATTTTTTACATAATACATCCCTGTTATCAACCTGATTCTCATATCTGCCAAACAATTTAAAAAACATAGCAATTTCATTTTCTTTCATCGGCTTCCCACATTTGCCACAAACTCTATTAAAAAATTTTTTTGCCATATTTTCTGATAAGCCTTTTAAATTGGCATATAATTTTATATTTTCATCAGATTGTTTTTGTAGTAAATAATAATTTTTACACATAGGTGCTTTCCAAGCACCATTAGTCCACTCTTCCTCAGTCCAACCAAGCCTTTTGACTTTGGCAATTTCGTAATTTTTAATAATAGCCCGTCTAAACCATTCATATTGATATGGATAATAAATTTTAATAAGTTCATCCTCATAAACAGACGAATATGGACAAATTAAACAACCTACTCTACTGCTTCCTATTAAATATCTTCTGTTAATAGGTAATTTTTTAATTAACATTAAAAGCCATACATCTATGTTTTGTAGGTCTGTAATAGGTGCAAGTTTAACCCATTTTTTAGGAAGATTAGATTTGCCAAATAACTGAGTATCAAAAACAGTATCCATTAAAAATTCGTATTTAGCTCTTTTAGTGCTTTCAAATTTGCGTACCCCTAATACTTGCGCTATTTCGACATTATTATCAAATGTTTTTGTCGCTTGACCTTCTTTATATGTGGAGCAACAAGACCTTCTAAATACACTTGGAAAAATATAATTTTTATTTTTAATCCATTGTCGCCAACCGATTTTAGGATTAATGATTCTAATATTAGGTATTTGTTTTATTCTCTTATAGACATCAGCTGTTTCATTACTGGTATTAAAAAATATAAATTCATAATCAGGTGTAAATTTTATTTCTTTTAACATATCATTCCATACAGACATTGTTAGTTCACTATCTTTACCACCTGAATGAGAAATTTTATAAATTTTATTAGGATGTTCACTTACATATTCAGCTAATCTATTTACACAATTATCATATAATTCATTTATCCTCTTACTTTCTCTGTTAAGAGTTTCTGACATTGTAACAGGTACATAATCTTTAAATAATTCTCTATTATCTTTTTGAATTATGAATTTGCCGCCATTTTCCACTTTGAATTTTATGTATGGTTTATTTGAATATAAATCCAAATAAACTGTTTTTGTACTACCACCAACAATCCAACAATCATCAGGAAGTGGAATAATCTCAGGAATGTGAGTTTCTATAAATTCTTTTTCTTGTTTAAAAATAGGTTTGGCTTTATATCTATTTTCTTGAATGTTATCACTTTGTTTTATTTTCAATATATTATTCTCCTTATATTATATGTATTTTTCTAATAACCAATATAATATTTCTCCACGAACAGTAAGTTCATTTTCTTTTATACAATCCCATTTTTCAAGCATACCCTCAATTAAGAGATGCAAACAGTTTCCATATATGTCGATTATAGAGATTGTTCTTCTTGGAATTTTATCATATGTTCTTATTAATATATCTAAAATAATCAAACAGGCAGTATCAAATTCTTTTGATGAAAAATTGAGAGGCAATTCATACGCTTGTATCAAAAAGAAAAACAATAATTCTTTGATTTCAACTTCTTTTTCAACATAATCAAAAAAATCTCTTTCTGAAGAACCCCACCATCTTTTATCTGTAAAATTTATTTCTGGTGGTGCTATTTCAGCTAATTCACTATCTTTACTTATGTAATCAGCTATTTTTGATTTATTCCAGCTCATTTGTATCTCCTTTATTTTCCTGTTTACGCAAAGCTTTAAATCTTTGACTTGCCAATTCTCTTTGTTTATCTGACACTTTTCGTGGTGGTGAAATTTTAAACCACTTTTTATTTATTTCAGCCATTATAGAACCATCTTCATTTATATAAGTTATTTTTACATCATTAGGATATTTCTCAGAATATTTTTTGATTTTATTTATCCATTTTGATTCAGAAGATGACATTGTAAATGTTTCATCTCCATACATATAATTAGTTGCAGTTTCTATTTCGGTTTTAGGTATACTCATTACATTTCTCTCCAATCAATTTCAAATACACTCATTGAAACATCTAAATTTTTATTATTTTTATCAAAAGAAGTAAATATATCTGAAATTTCTTTTGGGGATAAATGATTGATATACTCAATACAATTATCTAAAAAATCTAAACTTTCTTGCTTAGTCATTAAAATACACCTCTTTTAAGTTGTTTTTCTAAGCCTATAAAACTTACAAATAACTCTTATTATATATTTTTTAGGTACAAGTTTAATTAATATTCTACAACAGTCATACAATTCGTCTGTCCCTTCGCAATAAAAACACATTTCTTTAAAAAGTTGATTCGTAAGTTCTTCTTTCGTCATATTTTCAAAATCCATAAAAGTAAATCTCCTTATGTTGGACACCAATCTAAAGCTTGTCCACACCACCAACAACAAGGTTTATTACGAGGTATACTTTCTCGTCCACAGTTAGGGCACTCAAAAACAATCAAATCCTTGCTTTTTCTAATAGTGATAGGTACTTTTGGTTCTTGTTTTTCAAGTGCTTCAATAGCAAATTCAATTCCTTTTGAGTAATCATCTTCTGTATCTATCTCCTCGGCACTGGCTGTATGTGATAAAAGTTTAAATCGTAATTTTTTAATTAATTCTTGATTTGTCATTTATATCTATCCTTGATTCAATATTATATATCTATATATAGCGGTTTTATTTATTGTGAAATACTATATATAGATATATTTTCTTAATAAAATGTTGATTTTATCTTTTCATAAATTACCATATAAATTTAGCGTTATTAGGTAACAATTTTCTATATTCTTTTGGAATTTCACCATTGCACCAAAGATTATTGGTAGTTAATTTTCTGCCATCAAAAAATTCAATATTAAATTTATTACCATCAAAGCCCCGCCAAGAAGTATGTATTGCGTTAGGCTTATTGCCACCATCTACATAACAATTACCATTTATAATAATTCTGTTATTTTTATCTTTTACTATCTCATTCCAAAAGTGTTTACCAAAACATTCTGAAGAACATAAAATAGCACTACTGTAGCTACTTTTTTCAATTTCTTTCCCACAGATTTCACATTTCATTAACATTATCCTTTTTATTTAATTTAACATTTATATTGTGTATCTTATAATAATCAACTTTTTCACATGGGCGTAAAACACAGTTTATGATTTCTCTATCAATGCCATATTCTACAATTAGAAGATTAAGGGCGAAACCTCTTGAATTATCAGAAGCGGATATAAATTTAATAGAACTACCATTACTAAACTCAATTCTTGGATTGTATTTGCTCATACTAATTTTTGCTCCTATATCCTTAATATTTACTTTTAAAATATTAATTATAGATTTTGAATCTGATATATCTCGCAAGGCAATTCCAATTTTATATTTAGGAAGTTCTTCACAAATATTTGTTGCATATTTTAAAGCCGACAAAGACAAATAAAGCATTTTAGTTTCTCCTATTTATCATTAAACTATTCTTACTATATCTTTATATATAATGTTATATTTTTGATAAATATTATATTTATTTTCGTGTAAATGTCCACTCCACCATTGTTTAAAAGCTAATCCTAAATTCAACAATTTTTCAAAATATAAAATAATATTATCAGTATCATAATAACCATATTGACAACATATTTCTCTTGGTGGGCAATGAGTAATAACATAATCAACCCCATAATTATTTTCTTTAAGTGTTTCTATTCCAAGTTGCATTTCTTCTTGATTTGGTAATTCTTCTTTCCACCAAGAAGAATGATTTACTCTAAACATTCTGCCTTGATTTACCCACTGCTTATATGTATTCTTAAACTCATTTTCATCTGTGAAGTCCGAAGGATTTAGAATCCCATCATCAATATCGTGCGAACTTGCACCTCCCATTGCAAAGAATTTCTTACTTTCAAAATCAAAAATATACCCTCTCATTAAATGATAAATATTATCTCTGACTTTATGAGCTTTACCACCATGAAAATCAATTATAGGAAATTCATTATATAATCTGTCAAAATTTTCGTGATTTCCGTCTACAAAAACTAAAGTAAACGGCTTATCACCCAACCAATCTAACCAATATCTTTCTTTTGAACAGTCATACCAAATACCACCGAAATCACCAAGGACAATAACAATATCGTCTTTTGTCATTTTCTTTTGCTCTGGGAAATTTTTTGTGTTAAAGCGACTAAAATCAGCGTGTGTGTCACCTGTTATGTAAATCATATTTATCATTCGCTTTCTAATGTAATGTTACATAATTTTATCATACTCTACGATTCCACATTTTTTTAAGTTCTCTAAGTTCTTCTATGCTTCCTAATTCCTTGTATTCTCTATATTCTTCAGCCATTCGATTAAGCATAAAGACTACGCTATCAGCAGTAGGATTGTTAGGTTCAACTTTATCAAAAGTTTGTTTGATTTTATTAAGCCATTCTTCCATATATAATTCTCCTTTTAATTTTTGCTTGTACTACCAATGCCACCTATTCTTTGTGCCGAAACATTATCATCTTGAGTAATTCCAAAAGGAAGGAATATACCTTGACAAAATGATTCGCTTCTGTCTACCCATAGTTCTTTTTTAAAGCTGTTGTTAGTATTTGAGAATTTAACAAATATATGTCCTTCATTATTTTGGTTATTATAATAATCGCTATCTATTATGCCTAATGTATTAGATAAAGAAACACCATATTTAAATCCGTAACTACTTCTCGGAACTATTGTTAAAACCCAACCTTCTTGAATTTCACATTTAATACCAGTAGGAATTTTTTTATTTGTACCGAAAGGGATATTAAATGGCATTGGAGATTTAAAATCATAACCAGCACTACCCTTTGTACTGCGAGTCGGAAGCTGAATGTTGTTGTAAAACTCTGTTATAACATTATCTACATATTGCTTTCCAGATTGACTCAAATTATCATAGTTTGGTTCAAATGTATCTATAAAATCTTTTCTATATTGCTCAAATGATACTTTTTCAAATTTCGCTATTTTCTGCATATTTATTCTCCTATTTTTCTTCTGCAATGACAACAGCATTATAAATAATTACTCGTTTACCATCTATATCAAATAGAATTTTATTTGATTCATTTTCTTCAATGTCACATTTACCTTTATATGTCTTTAAAAGGTTTCCTTCATAACTGTAAACTGAAATGGTTCTTTCAAGACCACCATTATATTCTGAATTCCAATCCTTTTTCTTTCTCTCCCAGCTTTCACCACAGCCACAAAGAAGAAAGATTATTCCTATGGTAAGTACACCTACAATAATTTTCTTAGCAACTTTCATTCTTTACCTCCAATAACTATTAGAATGTTCTGAATTGTTTTTATTTTCTTTAGCTTTTTGAGATATTCTATTTTTATAACACGCACTTTCACAAAGACTAAGATTTAAAATATTATCAAATACTTTACCACAATATTTACATTTATAAGTTTTCTTATCCATATTTCTCCTTTCAAGCGGATATAAATTTATATCCGCTATTTTTTACTTTATTTTACGATTTATATAATATTATTTTATCTCTCTTTAAACTCTCTTGTACATCTATCACTCTTTGATTTGATGAACCACACCAAGCAAGCGTAATATCTCGCTTGGTATAGTCATATTTGCCATCAACAAGTACATCAATCATTTTTAATAAATTTAAGTTGTTTTTCTTGACTTCTTCAAACAAATATCCAGTATATAACCATATTGTCAGATAAGGAAATTTATTTTTTAATGTCTGTATTATGTATATACTAAATTCCTTATTAGATATTGGGTCGCCACCTGACAATGTAAATCTTTTTGCAAAAGGACAATTTTGATAATATTTAATAAGATTTGTCATATTATTAGTAGTAAATATCTTTCCACCATTTTTACTCCAAGTTTGTGGATTTTGACACTCCTTACAATGATGTGGGCAAAATTGAGTAAAAACAACAGCTCCTAAATTTTCACCATTTGCCACATCATCATATTCAATACCCGCATATCTAAATACTTTATTCCGCATTAATATACCTACTATGTTTTACTCTTTCTTCAACTTCTTTTCTTTTACCATCATTAAAATTACGATAATCTGTAGAAAGATAACCTGTTACCCTTCTTAATTGTTGAATATTTTTACTACCACATTCAGGACACTTGTCATTAAATTCACCTTGATAGCCACAATCTAAACAACTGTCGATAGGAAAATTGAAAGCTAAATACGGAATATCAAGTGTATTAAAAGCATAATCAATAATATCTCCAACAGCTTTTGTATTTTTTACAAATGTGCTATCAAGTTCTATGTAAGTAATATTTCCTCCCGTTGGATATTTACAGAATGGAGCTTCAATATCAAGCTTTTGCTTGATTGAAACCTTTTCCCATACAGGAACATGATGAGAATTTGTCAGATAATCATGTGATGTTACATTTTTGATTACACCATATTGTTCTCTTAACGCTTTTAAAGCCGTCCTACATAAATTCTCTGCTGGGGTAGCGTAACAAGAAAAATTTAAATCATTTCTTTCAGAAGCTTCTGTTGCAAATTCATTGATACGCTTTACAACAGATAATGCAAATTTATGTACTTCTTTATCTTCTGCATGATTTTTACCAAATAAAGCTTGACACATTTCGGCTATTCCAATATATCCAATAGCAAGCGTATTATGTTTTAATGCTTCATATACATTTTTTTTACATTTTCTTGCATCTTGAATTGTATTATTTTGATACATGAAAGGTGCAGTTTTTGGAGATTGTTTTGCCATAATTGCAAATCTTTCAAGAAGTCCTTTTTCGCATAACTTTAATGTTTTTTCAAACGCTTTCCAAAAACCCTCAATGTCTGGAACACTGCGTTCCCCAAGACAGATACCATATTCGATTCCTAACTTAGGAAGAATAATTGTGTTTGGGACATTATTACCTCTTCCTTGTCGAGTATAACCAAGTCCATGTCTATCATATCCTACAAGTGTTCTACATCCCCATTTTATTCATACGGTTCGCAACACCGTACAGTTCTCTTTTGAACTTCCTCATTTTTACAATGAGATATTAGACTATATCATCATCTTTTTAGATGCCTATCGTTTCGATTTAAAGGGACTTATTTTAGCATTGCCCTACTGTCATTAACTTACAGTTCTACTCTACTCGCTTCCAATTATATTGTGCTTTCGATAGTCGTTTAGCTTTTATAATAGTTTGTTATGTAAACTATTAATTTAGCACAGGATTGTTCTCAAAAAGAATTTCCCTGTTTAGATAGGTTTTCTTAATAAATTACTTTATTAAGCCACAGATATATTTATGGTGCTAAAGAATGTATCAGGATTGTTGCTATCTTCATGTGCTTGCGACCAATCACAATTACACCAGTTAGGATAAATACGCTTACTCATAGACTTTAAGGCTAACTGTTTTAAATCATAGTTAATATCACCTTTATCAGCATTTACACCTTTTTTATATTGGAATATACTTATAGGGAAAATACTTGTTAGATGATGTTTGCCGATGCCGTCTATACTTGCATTAAAAATCCATTTTGTAACCAACCTGCCTTCTGGTGAAGTATCTCTGCCAAGGTTGATTGAGGTAAAAGGTCATTTTATTATCATAAAAGTTTTTTATCTTTTATATCTGGAGATTTCTCTCTTACTATATCGTTGTTAATTCAACGCAGTTTAGCATATATTTTCATCCTTATAAAAGGAGTGGACACTCTTGGTGATATTATATTCTTATTTCTATAATAAGTTTCAATCACTATGCGTTACAGTACTATTGTTTTTTACACAATAGTTACCTCGGTATTACCTTGGTAAAACATAATTTCATTTATAATTTTATCAAATATTTCTTTTTTTCTATGCATATAAATTTTTACATCTCTATATATATAATTGTATAGCCTAATAAGGTCGTTGTTTCTTGTGTAATTTATAGACCACAAATTGTCTTGTTCTTTGTAAATTTTCACTTTGTTTATTCCAATCTCATTGCTTAAAAAATTTACAATATCCTGTAAAAAATCATAATTACCTTGACATATTCTTAGGGCTTTTTTATGCACTTTTCTATTAAGTCTATTATTAAAAGCAACATTTCCATCACCGTCAATAATTCCTCTAAGTAAATGTCGATACATTTCTTTGGGTAAAAATTTAGGAAATATTGTTGAATTACTTTTTCGTTCTTTTACTCCAAACTTTTCAAGACTTTTTACTAATTTATTTGACAATATATTTATGCCATAACACCCTCTACCATCCGAACTTGGCTTTTTATTACTGTTTAATTCTTTTATAAATTTATATAATAAGTATTTGTCTTGTTCTTTAAGTGTTATATTGACTAAATTTTGCTTTGAATTTTTTTTATAAATACAACCATCTGTAATTATCAACCCTAAAAAGTATGCTTTTTCCTCTGTGTCTATATTGTCAAAGTAATTTTGATTTAACTCAGGAGAAAACAATTCAACCTTACTATATCTTTTAAATCTAAATTCATTTAAAATATGTGACACAGTTGGTATTGAATAATTAAAATTTAAAGCTAATTCCTTTAATGTCATAGGCTTAGATTTGTAGAAATTAAGTATTTCTCTTTTAGTATCTAATGCAATCTTTTTTGACATCTACATTACACCTCCTTAATTGCCTTTCGACAGAAAATCTAAAAATGAAATTATTATATTATATTTTACTTTAGGTTTCACCGATTTTGCCCAGTTTTTTATTACATATTACTATGTAAGCAAGCACTTATTTTACCTGCGAGCCTTGTCTTGATTCAAGAGTATTAAGATTATGATACAAAGCCTGCGTTGCTTGTTGTCCTTCTTTTTCAAGCATATCTATCGCATATTGATATGCTTTACTCCAAGATTTTGCCTCTCTATCTTCAATGCCAATATTTGAGGGAATATGTTCAATGTATTCTATATTAGCATTTTCAATATATTTCAAGCCGTTTTTAAAATGTTTTGAGAAACTCATCCTTACAAATGGAGCAAGGTCATAATCAAGATGAATACTTCCAACACCGCCAAATTGTATCTGACTTTGGCATTGGAAAGCTACTGCCACAAGTTGACAAGCTGTACTAAAACTTGTTGGAGGTCTTACATCTCCATTTCGAGTATGAAATCCATTTGTAAAAATTTCTTGAAAATTTAAATTTAGACAGTTATGAACCCCGTAAATTGCTTTCTCAAGGTCATGTTGGTAAACTAACATTTCTTTATGAGCATTTGCAACATCATTAGAAAGTCCACCAAAATCAAGTGCTATTGTTTTACCAATATCAGATGAAGCTTCTTTTTCTCGTCCACTAAAAGACATCTCATCAACATTAGCATTCGAGCGATTATCAATCTCAGAGTTTACACGCACCATAACCTTTTTAAATATATTACTTTTTTTCTCTCTGTTTTTGGTGCGTTCATTTCTATATATTATGTATGCTTTAGCAACATCTTTATAGTCACTTGTCATAAGTTTTTTTTCTATAATGTCTTGAATTTTTTCAACTTCTATCGTGCTATTAAGATTGTAAATTTCATCTGCAATTTTCTTTTCTAATCCATTCATAGTGGTTAGATTCACACTTTGCATAGCTTTCCGAATGGCATTGACAATTTTATTTTTATCAAACTCAACCTCTCTACCATCTCGCTTGATAACTTTTCTCAATATTTAACCTCCTAAACCACATTCAATATAATTATTATATTCCTCTCCACCATCATCGCTAATTGTCATAGCAACACATTTGCCGCCAAGTATTGTTTGAAGGACAAGACCACTTTCATCTATTAAATATTTACCTGCTTTTCTACAAGATTCTGGTGTTGCAATAAATGGTTCTGGGATAGTTACTTGTAAAATTTCTTTAGCAATCTGTTTCAAATGCTCTACTTGTACTTTGTTTGCCACTGCAATAGGTATACCAGTTTTACTTGAATAGTCAACAAGCATAGTCGATTTTCCTGTTCGCCTTCTTTGATAAAATGTCATCATACTGTTACCTCCAAAATATATTTAAAATTATATTTTTATTTACGCATATACACTCTACTATAGGTGGTGGTCGGTACTTTGTTACCCAATTTCCTCGGTGTGTCTGCTGTGTCATATTCATATTTGAAAACCTCCTTGAAATTATTTGTACGAAAAAAATCGTACACTATATATATCTGTTTTTTGAGGTATGAATTATAAGTTTGAAATAAATTTTTTATTCTGTCAACATTTGAAGCATAAAGGTATTTCTTAAAAGATTAGCCTTTTTCTTAACTGCAATATTTATTGTATTGATAGAACCAAAATGAAAACATCTTTCTCTCATTCGTGTGAGTCCTGTATATAAAAGATTGGAATTTAACATAAATGTATGACTTTTAGGAGTACACAAAATAATAATTCTTGCACTTCCACCCTGAGAAGAATGTATACTTATAGCATATCCAAGTTTAACAAGTTGCATATCAGATTGAGTATATTTTATACGAAAACCATCAAAATTTATGATTACTTCACCGTCAATTATATCTTCAATAATTCCTGATTCACCATTTGCTATAAAAACCTCTTCTATATCATCTTCTTGTTCTTCTATATCATCATCAACTTTAGCCTTATAATTATTTTGTTTCTGAATAACTAAATCTCCAATATAATATGTAATATCTCCAACTTTCATAAATTTGCTTTTAGCATAATTAGGATTCGCTATTTTTTGAATTTCATTGTTTAATTCAATAGAACCACTGTTACCTACATTCTTAGCACTTAAAACTTGAATATCTTCTACGGAAAAACCTTTATCTAATAATTTCTTATAAAGTGCAACTATATTCTTTGTAATATTTTCACTATTAGTGTCAATAAAAATATAATCACCTTTACCGAAAGAGGTCATCTTATTTTTCATTGAATTATTTAAATAAGGCTTAGAATTACGAGTATCTGTTGCTACTTTCATTAAACCACCTTCACCATATCTAAAAATTCGGGTTAATGTTGTTGTAGGAATTACTTTACTTTCAATAAAATCATTCAATAAGTTACCACAACCAACTGAAGGTATCTGCGAAGAGTCACCTATAAGCAAAAGTTTTGTTGTTGAAAAATCAATACTTTCAAGAAGTTTATAAAATAGGTAAACATCAACCATTGAAAATTCGTCCACGATAACAACGCCATTTGAAAAAATAATTTTATCCCATTCATCTTGAGGTGTATCTTTATTATTAAATAAGTTATGAGCAATTTCTCTATGAATTGTAGAAGCATCTCTGCCAGTATATTTTGACATAACTTTAGCAGCTCTACCTGTTGGTGCAAGTAACTCATAAGCTTTATTATTATCACTTAACATATTCAATATACTTTTAATAGTATTCGTTTTACCAGTGCCAGCTTTGCCTTCAAGAATAACAATATTATATTTACAAAGTTTATTCAATGTTTCTATCTGTTCATCGGTTAAAGTAATATCTCCTGTATTTCTATATTTTTTTGTATCTATATCCCAAACATTATCTTGATTATAAACATTATTTTTTATCTTTTGAGCTATGTGAAATTCCATTTGATAAGTATACTTTGAAGCAATTTCCAATGTTTCAGAATTATAATAAATTCTATCATCAATAATGGCTTCGTTAAAGCGGTCAGAAGTTTCAGGAACTAATTTAAAACACTCGCTCCTCAATTCGATTAAATTTGTTTTAGTATTACCCTTATTTTCATCTTCTTTGAGTAAAAACAATATTGCTTCTACACACCTTTGTTTACTTGAAACAAGTTTTTCTTCAAATTTAATTACTGGTTCTTCTCCGTTTTGTTCATTTTGTTCATTTAATTTATCTATCGCCAACAATATAGAATCAGCCTTTTTAAACCCTATTCTATCTAAACTACATAAAGTTTTATATGGTTCATTTTGCAATCTATATTTAATATTGTCTACCGTCTTATATTTATCAAGCAATTTTGAAAGTACATTTATAGAAAGACAGCCACTATATTCCGCAATCAAAGTTGATAAAGAAAAATTCTCAATAATTTTTTCTTTGATTTTATTAAATGTCTTTCCACCTATTCCTTGCAGCCTATCTAAATCTATATCATCTAAATCATTGTTCATAACCTTATCTACAATATCAGGATATATTGCTAATATTGTATCAGCTTGTTTTTTAGTGATAATTTCTTTTAAAAATTTCTCTTTTTCTTGAATTGTTGTTGGTATTTTCCTTTCGGCAATAAAAGCCTTATAACTAATTCCGTATTTAGTTTCTTCTTCAATAGTTTTAAATCTATATTCAACATCAATAATCAAGGGTTGAAAATCACCAGTAACACTAACATTTTGATATTTATTTAATTTTATATCTGGATATTTTGTTTCATCTACTTCAACAGCATAAGCTTTGAAATTTGAATAATCACAGATACATTTTTTAACAATTCCTTTAAATTCAAATGTTTTTATTTCTTTCAATATCGTCATTCCTTTGTGTTTTCGCTTTTTCTATTCTATCTTTAGCAATATTAAAATAGTTTTCATTTAATTCCATACCAATGAAATTTCTATTAGTATTTACACAAGCTATACCTGTTGTACCAGAACCCATACAATTATCAAGAACTACATCATTTTCGTTTGTATATGTTTTTATCAAATATTCACATAACTCCACTGGTTTTTGGGCTGGATGTATTCTTTTTGATTGGTCAATATTGCTAAACACCTGCACATCTAATGGGTATCTGTCTGTACTATCATAAGATGTGTTTCTTACTTCTCTTCCATAACAGCTATTACCATCAGATTCTTTTATACAATTGATTTTAGCGACTTTTCTCTTATGTCCATGTGTCATTTGTGGATTATATGTTGGTGGTTTTTTATAAAAAATTTCAATATTTTCATGTGCTCTCATTGGCATCTTTTTTGCGTTTAAATGTCCTTTTGGATGAGTTTTTTGCCATATCCACTCATACTTGTACATTTTAGGATTACTCATTACTAATGAACTTGTAAATGGTTGACTGCTAAACAAAACTATGCAACCATTATCTTTTATAATTCTTTTATATGCTTTCCACAACGGTTCAAAAGGAATAATGATGTCCCACTTGTATTGTGTTGTCCCATAAGGTAAATCACATAAAATCATATCAACCGAATTATCAGGAATTTTCTTCATCAATTCCAAACAATCACCTTGTAAAAGTTTTGTTATGCACATATGTATTACTCCTCATTTTTTATAACTTCATATTCTTCTAATATCGATTCTTTTTCGTCTGTAATCATCCAATCATCACCAACTTTTTTTCTTTTAAAATCCCAAATAAATCCATAGATTTTCAATATTGAAAACTCTCCAAAAGGCTTAGATTTATAAATATTGCCACGCTTAATTCTTGTTTTAAGTTCTTCACCTGATGAAATATTTCTTACTATTAAATAAGGCTGAGTAGAATTTTTATAAGTTTTAAAATCAATAACTACATAATAATTATCTGAAATTTTAGAGTTAATGTACTCTATATATTGCAGATATTCTTTTTCAAATTTCATTTGTTCAACAACATTCATAGACTTATTCTCTATCTTGTTACAAAGTTCAGACAATAAACCCATATTATCTATTTCTCTATATTGAGATTGAGTTTCTTTATTAGAATATTTTTTCACAAGATATTCAGATAAACCATATGTAGAATAATTATCTATATTTTTTTTAGAAATAACACTACAATTTCTAAATGAAGGTAAAATTGTTTTTCCTTTTTCTTTAATTCCATTATAAAGCTTATAAATATTTAAAAGATATTTATTGTTTCCGAAGTCAGAGAAAAAGTTTAATCCTATTAAAATTTCTAACTGTCTTGAGTTTATACTGGTTTTTGCTGTTATATCGTCTAATAGTTCAATAAATGTTTTATAATCTTTCTGTTTTGATAATTCTAATAATTCTTCTGCAATTTTAGAATTACAATATTTGATAGATTCTATTCCTTTATAGATTGAATTTGTTTCTTTATCCATTGTATATTCAGAAGATGATTTACCAAATTTGATTGGCAATAGTTTTATATTAAAATAAGATAATTCGTTGACTAATTTATGCGTTCTATCTGTATCATCAGCATAGTTTGATAAAGCCACTGTATAATATTCTAATGGATAATTTGCTTTCAAGTATGCACCATATAAACTATCAACAGCCGTTGCGACAGCATGGGCTGAACAAAACCCATACGCCATACAACTTTGAATCATACTCCATGTTTCATCAAAATTATCAATAGAACCAGTATTTTCAATCCACTTAATTTTAATTCGATTTTCTAACGCTCTAAAATCTTCAGGATGAATTTTTTTCTTAGATATTTTTTTAATCAAACCAATAGATTCTGCTGGTGTTACACCAAGCCATTCAAAATATTGCATTAAATTTTCTTGAAATATAATATATGACTTTGTAGAAGTTAATATTTTATCTAAGTAAGAAGAACCTGTACTAAATTTATCTCTTTTAATAAATCCATCTCTCCAAGGCTCAAAAAATGGTCTTAAACAAGCAACAAACATTGCCATATCTGAAATTGTTTTTGGTTTAAATTTTTTTAACAATGAGGTTGCCCAATCACCATCCACTTGATTCAAAGTGCAAGTTAGTCCTTTTTCAAAAATATCCCAAATATTATCATTTAATGATTCAAATAATTCTTTAACTGTTATAATTGGTTTTCCAATTAATTTGAATGTTTCATCTATAAGCTTATATACTGTCACAAGAAGGAAATCATCTTTGAGCATTTTATATTCGTCTGCTTCGCCAGAAGTAATCATGGCACAAATATTATCCCCAATTCTTACCACACCATATTCTTCTTGTAAATTTTTATTATCTAAGAGATAAGCACATGGGTGAATAGAGGCTGACACAACGGTGTCTACATATTTATTAGCTTCATCAATAAATGGTTCCCACTTATTATCATTAATATAATTTTCTATTTCTTTTGCAATTTCATTATATTCATCGTACTCAAGTCCATGAGTTCTGCATACATTACGAAAAGCTTCACCTATTTGCATAGTTCCATAAGCAATCATAGGATAGCATCCATATTCACCAAGCAACTCTTTGGCAGCTTTAACAAATGGTTCTTGTGACACTACATTATAATCAATATCAGGAAGTGCATGATTTTCAAGAAGTCTTGCTGTACTCATAAATCGCTCTGGATATAATTTAATATCAAGTTTAAATCTATCTAATTGAGTCATACCAAGTATCTTATTGATATAGAACCCCCCACAGCTCCCACGCCCTGTTTTTGTCAAAACGCCATTATATTTATTAACTGCTAAGTCAACTAACTTTTCATTAAGCAAGAAATAATCTGCTGTGTTTATTTCTTTTGTATCTTCGATTACTTTCATTTCATCTACGATACCACGCTTATACATATTTAACTCATCGCCAATAATGTTTTCTTGTTTGGCAATAACTTTAAATTTTTTAGCAATATGTTTTTTTAGTTCATTTATTTTTTCATCTGGTGTAAAATTAGGATATATACTTGGCATTTTAATATTCTTATCAATATCAATATCTTCACAATTCCTGAAAATAAGCGTATTTGCCATTGCTTCGATTATTTGTTCATCAGTTAAAACACCTTGATTTTTAAATCTATTAAACATAGTATCATAATCAGGAAAATCTAATAAATAATTATCTTCATTGCCATAATCAATTCCTTTACCTTTTAAAAAATTCAATCTATCTTTCGCTTGTTCTGGATATATATAATGACTATCATTGGCTGCAATAAGTTTAAGATTAAATTTTTTTGATAATAATAAGCATTTTTTATTTGTAGTTATCTGAGTTTCTTCACAATGATTTTGTACTTCAAGAAATAAATTCTTTCCAAAATGTTGCATTAATGGTATAAAAATATTTTTAATTGAATCTTCATCTTTTAAAATACCTGCAACACAAGCTGTAGTAATATATACTTCATTTGGATTTAACTTTAATAAATCCTCTATAAAGAATCTTGGCTTATAATAAAACCCTTCTATATTTGCTTTGCTAACAATCAAGTTGACTTTTTTTCTTGCTACATTATCAACAGGAATAATTACTATATGATAATTTCTTTTATCTTTTTCTAATGGATTTTTTACTATATATCCTTCTATCCCATATAAACAACGAATATTATTTTGCCTACACAAGGTTAAAGATTCAAAAACATCTCCGCCAGACCCATGATTTGTTGTATAATAGCAACCATAACCTAATTTTTTTATTCTGTTAATATAATCTATTGTTTTAATATGGGTGTCTGGGGTAAATATGTTCGATATAGAATCGTGTTTATGATAATTTTCATATTCCTTAATCATTTTCTACTTTACTCCCAACAATTTTGTAATTACCACATTACCAATTATTTGTTTTTATTATTCCTTTCTCTATTCCTCATCACAAAACATTATCTAACCAACTTAAATCGTACCATTCTGACATACTTTCATTAGATACATCTTTCTCAGCATCACTACCAATCCCATCAAATAAATTTTCTTTACCATTTTCTTTGTCTTTTAACTTTTGAAGATATTCACCATAAGGTTTATGTATAGTACCGCTATATCCACATAAAGTAGAAAAATAATAACTTTTTTCCTTTATATCTTCTTCATTATCCCAAAATATCTTCTCATTTTGATTTTGTTGATAATCTTTTTCTCTTGCTTCAATGTCTTTAATTGTAGCAATAATATCATTGCTCCATTTATCTATAAGTTTTTGTGTTAATGGGACATAAACATAACAATCTGAAAAAACATATTTGTTTTGAATCTCTTGCGGTAAACAAGTAATATCATTTGTTTCTATTAACATATTTAAATAACTTTCTATTTCTTTTTCAGAATATTCGTTCTTTTTAAGCCACATCTTGACATTATTTTTTAAAGAATCGCCAATCTTATATCGTTCAATATCTCTTGCTTTTTTAGCACCATTAGATTGTTCATACTCAACAGTACAATATTTAAGAAAATTAAAACCAATTTGTATTTTTTCAATAGGTATACCAGCTTGAACTAATGCCATAGCATAGATTACTAACTGTCCTGTCTTTTCTTCTATTGTCTTTCCAGAAAACTTTGTTGAAGTTTTAAAATCTATAATATTGACATTGCCATTTTCATCTCTAAAACAACAATCTAAATATCCCTGAAACAAATTTTCACCTATTTTGACTGAAGCAAACTTTTCAATATTAGTTTTATATTCTATTGGCTTATGATGTTTGAAAAAATGTTCAAGATTATATTTATACTTTTCAGAAATACTTTTATTTTTCTTTTCATCATTTCTGTCAAATTTCAGATTAAGAACATCAATATTCATAATCCAACCATCTTCAAAATCAGTTATCATATCATCATATTTAATCTGATTTGTATAATACTTTTCAAGTGCAGAATGACAAATACTGCCAAGCGGTGCATAAACACAATCTGTCCTATCTTCTGGAATATGCTTTATGTATTTTAAAAAATATTCATATTTAGATGTCAAAAATGTATTTACCTTACTCCAAGACCATAGTCGAGTTACATTTTCTTTTTTCATCAAAGTTGTTAATTGTTCTTTTGATAATCTTGGCATATTTCACCTTTTTTCGCTTTTTCTATTCTATCTTTAGCAATATTAAAATAGTTTTCATCTAATTCCATACCAATGAAATTTCTATTAGTATTTAAACAAGCCACACCAGTTGTTCCAGAACCCATAAATGGGTCAAGTACAATTTCATTTTCTAAACATGAATTACTTATATATAACTCTAACAAATCAATAGGTTTTTGCGTTGGATGTAATTTTTCTTTTCCATTAATATTTCTTGATTCTATTGCACATTTGCTTCCCATGTTATTTATTGGTTTCGCACTACCTTTGTACAAAAACAAAATAAATTCAAGATTTTTCATATAATAACGATTCGGCGTTGCATTGTTTTTTATCCAAACCAATATATTACTTTCTTTAAAACCGTACTTTGTTGCTTCATTCAATAATTCTTGAATATTTTTGTCATTACAAAAAATATAACAATGAGAGCCATTTTTCAAAACACGATAGATTTCTGGCAACCAATCTGCAAATTTTATGTTTGTATCAAACCCCATAACCATATTGCCAGCTTTTATATTTCCTTGCCATTTATTTTTCATTCCGATATTTGTGCATCCACCTTTTGAATGATTCATTTTATACGGTGGGTCAGTAGCTATTAAATCTATACTATTATCAGGAATTTTCTTCATCAACTCTAAACAATCACCTTGCAAAAGCTTTGTTACCATTCAACATTCTTCCCCTTTTAAGACTTAATTGTTTTTATTATTTTCTATTTGCCTTTCTACTAATATCTTTTCATTTTTATTAAGCCACTTTTGCCAAGAACCACAGTCGCCACAATAAAGTCCAGTATGACTTCCATTGCTTTTTATGAACAAATCTATACTTCCACATTTATTACACGCAAAAATCTTCATTCTTTTAATCCTTTCAAATATTCTTTATGTTCTTTATCATCAAATTTAATTTTATATTTTATTAAAAACTGATATATTTTATTTAAAGCATCAGCAGGACTATCTTTCTTGCCGAGCAAATTCCATTTATCCCATATATAAGAAACATTTCTTATACCATAGAATTTACTACATATATTTCTTACTTCTTCAATAGGTATATCTTTATCAAGTGCGACTACAATGTCTACATTTAACCCTATCAATATTCTAACTTGTTCTTCTGATATTGTATGACCTGATAGTGCAACACAAGTGGAATCGTTTAGACTATCTCGCTTAATAACACTTTTTTCAGACTCAAAAATTACTACATATCCAGCTTTCTGAATTGATTCATAATTTTCATATAATCCAAATAAATTTAAACTTTTAGGATATGAAGGAGTTATAAGAAACTTTTTTATACCTAATTCCGAATAACACGGTATAACTGTTCTCATATTAGTTCCTAATAATTTGCCAGTCATCCAATGCCTCAAAGGAACTATAATTCTTTTCCGTTTATAAGAATAAGACAATCCAAACTTATCAGCACTCCAAGGCATCACACCTTCTTTGAACCAATTAATATGAAGTAATGGAACAAAATCATCTAATAAATCTTCATCTAAATAATTGATTTCATTAACATCGAAACCTTTCCCTCTTACACTATCTTTAATTCTCTTAAAAAGTTCGCAAGGGTTTTTAACTTTTATTTCGCTTTTTTTAGAATATCCATTATATTCTAATTCTAATATTTTATGTAAAAACTTTAATGCTTCTAAAAAAGAGTAATTCTTGTTATACTCTATTAAAGTTATAATATCTGAAGCTTTGTCAAAATTTTTACTGCGTGTCCAATTAACAACTTTAATATAATCATCATTGAATACATTTATAGCTGTTGGGTTATCACCATTATAATTAGAACAAGTGTAATAATTTTTTAAGGGGTGATATTTAATATTATGACAACCAATTTCTTGTAAAACAAATTCAATCTTATTATTTTCAACTATATATTTTTTTAAAGATATGGTATCTATTTCTATCACCCCTACTATTAAAAATCAGGTAAAACTTGAGTTATACCAATTTCATTGATAATGTTTCTGGATAAATCATGTTCTAAAACAATCTGATAAGCATTTGACGAACCTTCTCTGGTTTTTATCAAAAATAATATTTGATACCGCTTATTTTTATCAAGTTTTACCTCTATTTTGGTTTGTTTGTTTTTACCATCTAAGCGGTATACTTTTAACTCTTTATTTTCACCTGTATATTCATCATCGAACATATCACGAATCATAATACAAGTTGAAGTTGGGTCTATAATGTTTTTTGCCTGCCCTATATTATCCTGAGTATAGTATCGTTGACGAGCAGAACTTTTATTAAGCTGAAATGTAACCAATATATGAACATTTAAACTTTCAGATTTAACCGTATCAAAAATATCTACCATAGATTGTTGCATTGCAACCCAACTATTTTCACTTACCTTACCACTATCCATTTTGAAAGTATCAAGTAAAAAATATTTAACCCCCATATTTGCGAACTTTTTAATTACTTTAATGGCTTTTTGTGTTTGGTATCTATCAAAAGGAACGATTGTTATTAAATGATTTTTAGTATTTTCTTCTAACCACTTAGCAGATTTCAATATGGCATTTTTAACTTTCTCTGTATAACTACCATTACGAACTACATATTTTTGAATATCAAAATTAAAAATGTTATTACATATCCACACTAACAATTCTCTTTGCCATTTCCCTATATCATCTTCATTAAGCATAATAACTATTTTTTCATTATTTTTTATAATTTCTGGGATAGTAACTGTTCTACAGAAAGTTGATTTACCTACATTTGAAAGTCCTCCAACTAAAGTAACATAACCTAACATCTGCCCACCTGTTTCTTGTGTTAAAGTAGGTATATTATAATAAGGCATACCTACGAGCAAACCTTTGTCCATTTCATCAATAAATTCATAAATCTTATAACAAATATCATAAGATTTAATTTCAGAATCCACATTGATAAATGTATCATTAAGTAAGGCTTCAAATTCTGAATATATTTCTTCGGCTGTACAATCTACATAATGACTAAGATTATCTTTAACAGGAAAACCTTTCTTACATAATTCAATTACTACATTCCATTTTCTTAATTCGTCAACATATCCATTAAAATTTGAGGTTTGAACATATCCACAAGCACTTTCTATTGTGCCATAACCACCATATTCATCAAATTTTTCTTTCAATTTATTGTGTTTTTCAAGATACAAACCTACTGTTATATCATCAAGAACATCTTTGAACTCTCTCAATACAATATCATATGCAATTTGATAATACACACGCCATATATTGTGTGAAAACTCATTTATTTTCAAATTTACATTATGTATAAGATTGGGATTTTTATAAATACAAGAAACTATATTAGCTTCACAATTTACTTTATAATCTTTTACTTTTTTATAAGTTTCAATTTGTTCTTGCATAAATGGTGTTATTTTACAAATTTCGCCAGCCAACTAAACACCTCTTACCAAATATCATCAAAAATTTTGTTGTGATACTCTTTTGTTTTTTTTGTGTATTGAGATTGAAACTTTTCTATATCTAAACTTTTATATAACGCTTCATCTATAATTCCTTCCTTTTCTTTTAATCTTTTATCGTGAATTTTTATTATTTTATCTATTTCGACAATACGAGGTTTAACAATTTTTATTATATAATTGAATTTGTGCATATCACCATTAAAGTTTTTACTACTTATTGCATATTTTATTGTACTCAAACAGGACTTAAATGCCATATAAATTACACTATATGAATAAATAATCTTGCTGGTATATCCATTAGTAGCCAACTTTTCAAGTTTTATAACTATATTAGGAGGTAATTCTTCATTTTGATATGCAAAAATATCGGATTTTACAAAATTATAAAGTTTATTCCATTCTTGATTTTCCTTTTCTATAATTAATCACTCCTTACTTTATCTACAATACCAATCTTAGCGACTAATATTGTAGATAAGAGGATATTTTACTTAATCATTCTTCAATCATTGCAGCAATGACTTTCATAGTTTCTAAGTCTGCAATTTGCATAGGGTTCTTATATCCATATTCATTACACTTTTCAAGAATTGGTTTTACTACTGCCATATTGGTTTTATTTTCTGCAATGTATTCAACAATTTTAGATTTAAGTTCGTCAAGTTGTTTCTCAATTTTAGCATTGGCTTCCGCCTCTGCAATACGCTTTAAATTTTCAGCTTCTTCTTTATCATTCTCTTTTTTTCGCTCTTCTACAGTAACACCATTTTTATTAATTTCTGTTTTAATTGCATTAGTAATTGCTTCAATAAACTCATCAACATCTAAATTAATAGTTTCTTTGATATTTGAAAATCTTGAGCCTGAATCCACTACAAAAGAATCATCTCTAAACTTAATCTTTCTGGTTTCATCTTTGATAGTAGTCTTAATCTTTTCCTCTTTGGTAACAATATTCTTTTTGCCAGTTTTTTTCTTTTGCATTTCTCTGTCAAAATAAGCTAAGCAAAGGAAATGAATATTCTTTTTTAGAGCATTAAAGTAATTTTGCTGTTGGTCGGAAGTAAGTACCTGATATGTTTCATCATTATAAATATCATTAATTTCTTTAGTTTTAACATGACCAATCCACCATACTTTAACACCAACACTTTCAAGCCTATCAACTTGTTCAAACATTAAATCTGTAACCTTTTTACCAGAATCAAAGCCCCAAGCTTGATTAAGTGTTTCTGCTCTTTTGTTTGGATTTTTTCTATTCCAAAGTTCAATAGCTCTTGAAATAGCCAGTGAAATATATTGGTCATATGTATCAATAAAAACGACTCTAAGATTTGGATAATCTTCAGTTTTATTTTCTACAATATCATCAACAAACTCTACCCAATTATCCCAAGTTGGAATGTTTTCTGCAACGATTCCCTCGATTGCGTCAGCACCATGTTCTCTAAAAAGTTCTGCGAAAATATATCCATCTTCGCCGACCAGCTTTTCAGCAACTTCGTAAAGAAGTGTAGTCTTGCCTATTTTGGGTTCCCCTAACATCATAAGAGAATAATTAAAAGGGTCCACTTTCACATGATTTTTCTTTCCAAATTTTCTTGCCATATTATTTTACCTCTTTCTATATTTTGCTGCTTTGACTTGTTGTTATTAAACTTAATCTACTATATATAGTATAATAAAATAATTATAAATACCATATATAGGTAAAATTCACTTATAAAATTAGAATTTTAAATTATTAGAATTTTTACTTAAATTTCATCAAGCCAAGACATATCATCTTCGGAACTTTCTGTCTTATTGTCGGATTTAGAACTATCTATGATATTATCAAGATTAGTTTTATCTGCTACTTCATTTACACTGTCTACTATCTTAGGAATATCAATATACAAATCTTCGTCAGCATATCTTTTTTTAAATATCTGTACAATATCAGTTGTTGTGCCATCATCATTGTATCTTTTACGAATATAAGGTCTGATAAGAACCATTCTTTTTTCATTCTTGCCATTTGTAGCACAACGCTTCAAAGCTTCTTCCTCTGTATAACAACCAATATTTATAAGTTCCTTAATATCATCTAGAATATCATCAATAGTTGGCATTACAGTAGCTCCGCCTTCGATAAATATTCCTTCAAAAGTAATCTGTGTATAACCTTTCTTTACCTTAAACAAAACATTAAAAGTTTTTCTTGTTAAAGCCTCATTGGAAAAGTCCATTTTAAATTCAAATGTTTTTGTATACGGATAATTTCCTCTATACTCTATTCCATTTATCTCCTTTACATAATCAAGAACTTTAGCATCTACATACATAATGCCTTTATCCTTATCAATATTTTTCAAACTTGCTGATTCCTTGTCTATAAGAACAGACTGCCTAAAAGTTGCCTTAAAATCATTTTCACTTTCAACCCTACTCAAAACAATGCTCTTGATATTTTTCTTAACTTGCACATTGCCTTGATACTCACTATATTGAAGGTCACCAGTAACTCTTACTATCATTCCATTAACAATATGTTCTTTTATGTAAGCAATAGCATCATATGTACTAAGAAAATTCTTATAAAATGTTTTACCTTTATTTTCTCCCTCAGCTACCTTTTCCAAACCCACGCAGTAAAATTGGTCATTTCCTACGGTAGCAAGAATATCTTCGTTAAATCTATCTTCCCATGCAATTACTATACTCTTTGTATAATCTGTTCTATCTGGATTTTCTTCATCTTTACCTTTTGTACGAATAACATTATCTGTCCTCTGTTTATCGTAACCACCCATCATTGATGTGTAAATTACACCATACTTTTCTCCACAATCAATACCAAGATTCAAAGAGTTGTAAACCCAATTCGATTTCTTAGATTGAGCATCAATCTCAAATGAATTATCTCTAACAATAGCCTTGCCAACCAAAGTAAATGTTGATACCCAATCTTTTTTCTTGATGTTATTTTTTGTATTTGTTGCCATTTAAACAACCACCTTTCTGAAATTTTGCACGAAAAATCGTACACTATATATATCTGTTTTTTGAGGTATGAATTATAAGTTTGAAATGAATTTTTTAAATATTTTTTATTCCATTAAATAAAATTCAGAAACATAATTTATTAAATCTTTCATTGTAAATAAAACTTTATTACAACATTCTTTCAGCCAAGGGTGCATATCGGCATAGTAATTATCTTCATACAAGCCTATTATTGGTATATTGTTTTCTTTAGCACACATTAACTCCATAGATGTACCTATGCTGTCAGGATTATTGAAATTTACAACAACTAAATCTGAACCTTTTAATCTCCATAAATCATATTCCATCACCTCTCTTTCTGTGTCATATTGAGGGTACGAAAAATTATAGTAATCAACAGGATTTATTACAGTTAAACTTTTTGCCGAGGTTTTAAGTAGTTCTTGTTTGATTTTTATTCGCCAATCTGTCATCGCTTTAAAAGTCAACCCTGTCATAGCACCAGCAAGATATATTGTAAAATTATTCATAATTACCTCTTAACTAATTTTTTAATTTTATTTATATATTGCTCCCTCAAAAGCAAATCATCTATCAAATAATCTACATTTTTGCCAACAATATCAGTTTGAATTTTTCCTATATCTTTAAATCCTTCATCAAGAAATCTTTGATATTCACGCATCCAACCACCTTTTCTTGTACTGACTATTTCTATATAATTTTCTTTATTCTTTAAAACTATAAAAGTTTTCATTCTTGATTCCTTTCATTTGTATTTTTATCTTCAAAAACATTTCCAATGACCTCAATTTCAATATTTGATTCATCGTCACTTGCTCTTATAGGATAACAACTTTTGTCTTTATGGTCTATAACCATATAAGAAGCAATTTGAGAAACATAACTCACTATACCCTGAACAGTTTTAGAATCAAGTTTATATTTTACCTCATCTCCCTCAAAGATAAGACGGTTATTTACATCGGGAATTTCAATGCAATTTTGAAAAACATATCTATTTGCAGACAACACTCTTAAATAAGATTTTAAAAAGCCACAATTATACTTAAATATTACATCGTCACTACCAAGAAACACATCGTCATATAAAAATTTCTTTTTCTTTTTATCATATACTCTAAACATTAATTTCTCCTTTTAAAATCTTTATCGGTAAGACTTACACATTTAATAAGCTCATGTATAAACATATCAATATTAGATTCGGTAATAGAATTATCATTTGGTAATGAAATTCTTATTGTTTTAAGTGCTTGTTCATCTGTAAGCCCTATTGCTTTTAATGTAGCCGAAGGCTTATTGCTATGTGAATTGCAAGCCGAACCTGTTGAAATATAAATATTTGCCATATCCAACATATAAACCAAGCTTTCACCTGTTATATTATGATTAAATGTAATATTTACAATGTTAGATACTGATTGTTCAGGTGTGTTTACTGTACAATTAAAATTTTCTTTTAGTTGTTGTATTAAATATTTCTTTACACTATCAACATACTCATTTTGTTTTATTACAGTTTTTCTTGTCAATTTAGCAGCTTCACCTAAACCAATTATATATGGCACATTTTCAGTACCCCCACGCATACCGTTCTCTTGACTTCCACATATTAGTGGTGTAATTTCTATTCCATTTTTTATGTAAAGAAAACCTATTCCTTTTGGTGTGCCTATTTTATGACCGCTAAAACTCATCATATCTACATTTAAATCTTTAACATCTATTGAAATATGTCCATATGCTTGCACAGCATCACAATGAAAAACTGCATTGTATTTATGTGCTGTTTTAGCCAATTCTTTAATATTTTGAATTGTTCCTAATTCTGAATTTACATATTGAACACTTATCAAGCTTAGATAAGGTACTTCGTTGGGATTATAATAATTAACTTCTTTAATCTCATTTATTAATGTTTCGCTATCAACAAACCCTTGTTTATCAACAGGAATCTTAAAACCAAAGAAATGTTTAAACTTATCTTGCCTTTCTATATTTAACATTGTTGATGTAATCGACTTATGTTCTGTTTTTGAATAAAAACAATAAACTGTTTCTTCTGTCTGTATCTGTTTATCAAAGAAACCTCTTATAGCCCAAGTATTCGATTCACTCCCACTGCTTGTAAAATAAATTTCATTAGGTTCTGCGTTAATAGATTGAGCAACATATTCTCTTGCTTTTTCTATTTTCTCTTTTACACATTTGGCAGAAGAATAAAGAGAAGATGGGTTATAATAATCTTGAAAACTTCTGATTATTGCATTTAACACTGGTAGATTAGGTTTTGTTGTTGCAGCATTATCTAAATATAACATTCAATATCACCTTTATTCATTTGCTTTAAAATTGTATATTGGTTTAATTATTTTAATAATATCTATTGTGTCTTTTATATTTTCGAGTATTTCATCCATAGATTTATAGACCATAGGGCTTTCATCTAAAGTAGACATACTAACCGACGTAGTATAAATTCCTTCCATAGATTGTTGAAAATCATCCAACGACACGGTTTCTTTTGCCTTAGAACGACTCATAATTCTTCCAGCTCCATGTGGTGCAGATTGGTTCCAATCATCATTGCCTTTTCCAATTCCAATAATGCAGCCATCTCTCATATTGATAGGTATTAACAACTTTTCATTTTCTTTTGCCGAAATTGCACCCTTACGAACCATATTGGAGCCAAACTCGATATAATTATGAATAGTTTCAAAGCTCCGAATATCATTCCAATTCATTGCTGAGAGAATCGCCTTTGCTATTTCTTCTCTATTTCTCACTGCAAACCGCTGGCAAATCTCCATATCATGCAAATATTGTTCCCTATACTTCTCCGTCAAGTAGCACAATTCTTTCGGAATATCAAGTGGATTAGACTGAAACTTTCTACGAAGTTCCTTAATAGTTTTTTCAATTTCTCTTTTTCTGCCCTGAGCTTTATAATCTGCAATGAGTTTTTCTTGCATTTCCAGCAGGGTATCTTTTCCCTGCATGATTTCTATCGCAAGTTTCTGATAATACTCGGCGACCTGCTTGCCTAAGTTTCTACTTCCGCTGTGAATAATGAGATATTTATTGCCATCTTCGTCGGTATCAACCTCTATAAAATGATTTCCTCCGCCCAAAGTGCCAATACTTCTTTCAAGCCTCTTAGTATCTTTCAGCTCACGATAGCAATATAAATCCTGTAGCTCATCAAATCTTACGACTCTGTTGTTATGAACATTTCTACCGCTTGGAATCTTTTCTCTGATTGCTTTGTCTAATTCATTAAAATTTACATCAATTTTTCCAAGTTCAACTGTGAGCATACCACATCCTATATCAACACCAACAATGTTTGGGATAACTTTATCTCCTAAATCCGCAGTAAACCCAATTACGCATCCTGCCCCAGCATGGACATCTGGCATAATTCTAACTTTACAGTTTGAAAAGGCTGGCTGTTTCACTAATGTGTATATTTGATTCAAAGCTGTTGATTCAATATTATTTGTAAATATTTTTAAATCATATGCCATTTTATTAACCTCTTTTAGTATGAAATTTCTAAATCTAATTTTAAACCACTTGTTAAAGTTTGAATCATCTGAAGAACATCGTTATTGTCAAATACAGTAAATAAGTCTGTTTCACAATATTCTCTTATGTTCCAATCAAAATCAAAAACTTCTCCTTGATGTGGAATAATTTCTCTCGCTCCAAAAGCACCATCAGTTACCATTACAGCACTTTTTAATATATCTGGTACATATTCAGCAAAAACAATTCCACCTTCTGGATATTCGTACATTAACTTTTCAAACTCTTTTTTATTTAAAATTTTCATATCAATACCTCTTTATTTTTTCACATTATTCTCTATAATTATTATATATTTCAAGTACCCAATAATAGCCATATTTTTCTATTTCAAAAGCTTCTGCTCGTCTAAACACAAACCCTTCAAACATATTATTCTCAACCTTTTCAATATCTTCAAAAAAATCAACTAATTCTTGAATAACAACAATCATAATATAATAGCAATCGTGCTTTTCATCATATTTAAAATAAGCTGATATATTTTTCTTTTCAGACTCTTCTGGATAAGGAACTTCAGGATTACTTATTGATTTAATTAAAATTTTCATTTTATATTCCTTTCAATTTTTTCAAAATAAAATATTATCGGTTTCGGATTAGGGATTACAGAACCGTATCTTACTGCTATTCTAAACGTGGCATTATCTCTCATAAGTACATCAACTTGTTTTTCTAATCTTTTTCTAAAATCATCTAAAGTTGAATCTGATTTATAATGATTACAAGATTTGCAAGCTGGCATATAGTATAAAATTGTATCTATATCTACTCCTTTCTTTTGATAAGATTTCTGAAATCTTTCAATAGAAAGTAAATGGTCTACTTGCATTGTTGATAATGTAATATCACAACCACAATAGGCACAATGGCTGTTATATTTTTCAAGAACTTTAATTCTATCTGTCTTATTTATATGTTTACGATTTGCCATCTTACCCTCTTTTCATTGCAATTCAATTTTTTCTCAAACAGAGATAAGTTTCTAAAAAACTATTATTTACTTTTTTACTTTTAAGCCATTCTATATTTTCATCTATCGCACCTTCAGAGTCTATAAATTTATTCCCATTTGATGCAACATAAAGTATCATATCGTCATATTGTTCTTCTATAACAATAATTTTAGCAAACTCTTCTGTTGGGAAACTTTTTATATATTCGTAATTTGCCATTTTGTCCTCCAATTATTTATATATCTTTAGCTCTTTTATTCCATTTTGAAACCACTGTGTCATATCCATTAATAATAAATTTTGGTTGACCCATTACTAATTGAAATTGTGATTCACAACTAAATCCTATATTACATTTTTCACATTTCAATGTATAAAGAACTTTAAAAATACCCTCGGAAGAATGGTTAGGTTTCGATTGAGTTATATTTGGCATATTACCACAGAATGGACAAGATTTTAAATTATCATTCATTATTTTATTCCCCTTTATAAAGCATAGGTTTACCATCTGCATCAACAAGCAATGTAAAGTCGCCACGGTTATAAGCACTATTTGATACAACATACATAACTTTAGTCTTATTATGATAAACAATGTTCCAATTTCCTGCTCGCTCAACGGTTATAAACATAGAGTTTCCATAGTAACAACTTTCCTCTTGAAGAATATCATCATCACATCCGACTAAAGTTATTAATAATCCTAAACTAATAACTAATGCTATTACTTTCTTTCTCATTTATTGTTCTCCTTTAACAAAGTGCCAAACACTTAATTTCCTTTACTTTTTCTTGTAGTTTAGGCAAAGCTGAAAGTTCATCTATTAAATCATCTGCTAAATCACGAATATCATCTAATGCAGATTCTAACTCGTATATATCGTCATCTTGCTCAAGTTCAAATTCATTCTGCAATTCACACAATTCATTTTTTGAATCTTCAATAATAGATTTTATTTCATCTGAAATATCTTTGCCGAGCCTATCTTCAATAAGATTTATTAAGTCATTTTCATCTCTAAAAAACTCGTATGTTCCATCTTTAAGTCTTGCTAACAATCTTATCACTCGCTTTCATTTGTTGTATGTACTACACCACATTATATTTAAGACATTTATTTTAGGTTGAACTACAATGATTTTAGTAGAGATTCTATCTACTTATTGAAACTTAATAATCCAATTCCCTGACACAGATTCTGCGTTTTTATATCTGTTATTCCAAGTGTTCACAAACTCATCTAATGTATCATATATCGTGCAACCACATGGTTCACCATTATGATTAGCAATAGGACAGTTTGGATTATCCTCTATATTGTGTTCTAACATAAATCCAATTCCACTATAAGGATTATTTATATAGTTTTCTGAATGAATATTGCCTTCATCATCACAAACAATAATTTTAGGAAAACCACCACAAAAAGGACAAGGTTTCAATTTTAAGTCAAGCATTATTTTTACTTCTTTCTACTTTCCGTTCTTCAAGTCTTTTCTTATACTCTGTTTCTTTTTTTATTAGTTCACAATATTCAATATCACCAATAACCTCTTTAAAACAATTTTCGCAGAAATCCAAATTAATTTCCCTGTAGAAACTTATTAGCATTTTTACTTTTCTGCGATTTTCTACCTTTAATTCTATGCCACACTTATTGCAATAAAATTTAATCATCTGTTCTTACGCCTTCAAAATAAAACTTAATGGGTTCTTGTGTTTCTTTGATTAACCCGTATTTCTTTGCCAAACGAAAAATAAAAACCTTTTCTAAGCTAAAAGAATCATTTTTATTCATTTTATATTACACTCCTTTGAAATATTTACACTTTATATATCTGTTTTTAGACATTCAATTTATTACCTTAAAATAAAATTTTTATTAAGTATCTGTCTTTAAATCAGGTGTGATATATGTAATATACTTAATAAGATTACTCATACCATCAAGTACACCTTTAGCATAACTTTCAGATTTAACACACTTAGGCTTTTCGGGTATCATATTTGCCGACATTTTACTTTGAAGCTGTGTGAGATATTTAATTAAATTTGCTTTATTAAGATATTCATTGCTTTCAATTTTATTAATCATATTGTTATCTCCTTTATTTAAATAAATCTGATAATACTCTTGGCGTATATTTTCTATTATCCATATTATTTATCATATCTTGAATTTCAGACAAAGATTGAGTATCTATATTACACTTAACAAGATGTTTTATTATAGACAATTCGTCTTTAATCACCCTTCTTCGTTTTAATCTATATTGAAGCATTTTATACATAAGCCAACCTTGATAAGCATTAAGATTATTCAGTTCTATATAATGATAAATATCACTTATTTCTTTATCTACTTCACTCTGTAAATCAAGCAATTCTTGTTTACGCTTTCTTAAATCTTTAAGTGTATCTGAAAACAAATTAACATCTTTCTTGATTTTATCTAACTCATTTTCTCTTATAGGTGTAGAAATCTCCTGCTTAATCTTATCTATATTTAAATTCTTACAAGTTGAATTATTATTATCGGATATATACTTATCTTTATTAGCCTTGCCAGATACAATATAATCAACAGTATCTTTTAATTCATCATTGTTCATCTCAACTTCTATTATGTAAAAATTATCTCTTAGGTTTTTGCTTAAAGAATTTCTTAAAACATTTTCAATCCTGTTATATTCAATCCATTTACAACCCCATCTTTTATTGCCAATGCTAACAAATTTGCCATTAAATTTATCTTTGGAAATATAGTAGCCTTTTCCATTTGTAAGCATATATCCAATCATTTTAAAACACTCCTTTTATTTATTTATTATTATTTTATACTATATAGTGTTGTTAAAAAACAACTTGATTATATAGTATAAAATAAAGAAATTTATTACTTCTTTCATTAAAGAAATAATTAATAAGAATATTATAAAAAACTATTAAATATAACACCTATTGCTTTGATATGTGTTTTATTTAATTACTCTTCTAAAAGTTCTGGGTTTTCGTATATGTTGCCAATAACACTGCATTCATCTAAAACCTCATAGCTTTCAGCAGAAAGTCTGTTTGTTACTTGGAATGAAATCGTTTCATCATCCCATACGACTTTACCTATGCAATTCGTACATCCTCCAAATCAATTTGTACTCGTGCAAGCTCACAAGCTAACTTGTATGCTTTAGCATGTTTGTTTTCGCCGTGGGTTTTATTGACAGCCTCCAAAAAATCGTCAATCGTACCAGTAAAGCACCCACAGTTCACCCCAATATTATTGTCTTTAGTTTTAAAAAATGTTGTAGTATTATTACGGCTACCTATAGGAGCGATACATAAAATATCATTAGCTTTACTTATTTTTGCATTGCCACAAATCCATGCACTGCCACAAATCCATGCACCGTCATAAACTTTTGCGTTGCCACAAATTTTTGCATCGCCACTAACCCACGCATCACCACAAATTTTTGCACCGTCATAAACCCAAGCGTTGTCACAAACCCATGCGTTGTCACGAACCTCTGCGTTATCATAAACTTTTGAGTTGTCACAAACCCAAGCACTGCCATAAACTTTTGCGTTGCTAAAAACCTTTGCACTGTCATAAACTTTTGCGTTGTCACGAACCTCTGCGTTATCATAAATCCAGCAAGTTCCCTCTTGTGAGAGATTTTCTTCTTTTTCGATGTATCCTCCAATGTCTCCAGTTTTTACATTTCCAAAATCTTTTAATGCTCTTATGCGATAAAGTGTATGACTACCTATTTCAATTTTATCCTCGTGAAGCATTTCGTATTTATTCATTTTTAATCCTCCAAAAATGTATTTTATTCATTGATTACACCTCATCTATCCACTTTTCACAAATTTCCGTGAGTTTTTCTAAGCAATTATCTAATTGCTCATCTGATTCTTCACTATCTAAGATAATGTACCAAACTAAATCAGCCCCTGCTCCTGCAAACCAACCGCTTAAGTACGCCCTCACACCAAGAACACATTCGCCAAAATTAACAATTATTGATGGCTTTCCTGCGAGCTTTTGCTTTATACTTTCGTTGTTGATAAGCATTGCAAGCTCTAATATTTTTAGAGCTTTTTCTCTACGTTGTTCATTCATTGATTTTGTCCTCCCACTTTATTCCTATATAATCCAAGACTTTACCCCAGCCAAATGGATTGCCGTTGTTGTCTTTACAACAACGGTACATCCAGTATTCCCACTCTTGTGGATTAGATTGTCTTAAGAGGTCAAACCTGTGGGGTCTTTTTTCCAGTTGTATACCAAATCCACACATACTACAACCTGTACGCTGTGCTTTAGTGGTATATAATGTTCCGTCTTTTGCATGCTCTATAGTGCCATATATAGCTGGTACTGGAACATTTAAATCAAGTGCAAGTTGTAAAAGGTCTTGTCTATTAAATATTGCGAATGGTGCAGAACGAATTGTTGTTTTACCAAAATAATTACACCCATTAAGCATTAATGACTTTTGCCTACGACCGCCCTCGCACGCCATAAGACCTAAGAAAGGAACGCTGTTGTGTGCTTTTGCCCAATCATCCGCAGGCTTTTCTTTCAAGTAATAACAACACTTTGATGATACTTTGAAATCTGGTACTTGATAATTTACATCTTCTCTCTCATTCTCATAACCACCAAATAATTCAAGCCACTTTTGTGCTAATTTCATTCTTGTGTTTTTTCTGTACCCACCGTAAGCCCCTGTCTCACCAGTAATTATAGCGTGCCTTACTGTTTTATTTTTTTCTGTTGGATTTTGTAAAAGCTCAATTTTAGTAGCTATTTCTTTAGAGAGTACGGGAAACCCATATTCATTTATTACCTGCATTTTGCTTTTATATGGTTTTATTATTGTTAAACCAAGCTGTTTATGTATTTTTTGTATTGATTTATCCTCAAGTATTGATACAGACACGCCGGGTATCTTATATCCAAGCGATTGTATAAACATATAAAGTGTAATACTGTCAAGACCGCCAACAGAAACATGAGTATTTAAATCTCGAATATTGCACTCTCGTATAAACTCATATATTCTTGTTTCAGCATATCGCACTTTAAACTCATATGGTTGTTTTTGCTTGACAATAAATGAGGCTATTTTTTCGTCGTTCCTCGCAGTTCGTTCTTCATAAGACATATTCATTTTTAATCCTCCAATTTTTTTATTGTAAATTCCAATAAATTTACAAGTTCTTCTACTTCAAAATTATTAAGTTTCTTAATTCTGATAATCAAGCTAAATAAATCTTCACTAATTTTTCTGATTTTGTAGTATTCCTCAAAATTATTCATATTTACTAAGCCTCATCTATCTACCAAAACGAAAGATTTCAAAATACAAAACGGACGAACCCCAAAGCAATAGTCACAGCCATCCCAATTCAGAATGCCATGGGAATTGACATAGCAAACGATACGAGCGTAATTTTCATCGTCATAAGTAACTCTGGTAGCAGTCCACCACAAATCTCCATATGTCTTCAGGAACTCTCTGTAACGGCGATAGTTCTCGGTAGTGATAATAGAAACATTATCACAGCAAGTTTTACCCTTTCCAGCGCCATCATCTGCGACCAACTTAACGGTATGCTTTACAACATTTTCAGCACCAACAGCAGCAACCAATTCATTGTAAAACTCCCCATTGCAATACTTGCGAACATCACTGGTAAGATAATCTCCAGATTCGCCAAACTTCATTCTTTTGGCGAAACCCTTGGTAATAATTGCGGTGGTATCTTTTGAATGGTCAAGAACGATATATTTACGATTACCAATTTTCACAACTGAGCCAAGTTGTGCTTCGCCAAGAGGAAAACGCTTATCCTCTGTTAAAGTTATTGTACAACTGCCATCATCACTTTTATCACAAGTGACCTTTACATTTGGGATATTATTAATAACATTAATTTTCACATTAAAACCTCTTTATAATTTAGTAATTATTTAAGCTTGCTTGCAATGTCTATACTCAAATATCTATAATCTTTTGCTTGTTTCATTTCTTTGCGAATTTCTTTTAAAATACGAGAAGCATTTTTATTTCTAATTCTTTTAGAACTACCATATCTAACAAGATGTTTAACACGATTCTGAGGATATAATTCAACAAACAAACTCATAATATTATCTTTCATTTTATCTATGTTTTTCATTTTATCTATGTTTTTCATTTTATCTATGTTTTTCATATGTTTACTCCGTCAAAAAATCTCTCAAACTGTTATAAATATCATTTTCACTTTCAATCCACAATTCTTTCCAAGTTATGGCATAGAGTGAACCGATAAGACTTCGTGCATTAACTCTGCATTGCGTACAGCCATCATTGCCTACTAATTCAATTTTTCCTTTGAGATTTGTTATTACATTTAAAAACTTAAAAATATCACTTTCAGTATCTAATCTAATTTTAAACCTTGACATAATACATTACCCTTCTTTTCCTTCATCTTTTAGCTTCAATATGTATTGCCCGTAAGAAAGATGTGATTTTCCATTCTTATATCTTTCTTCATTTACAATTTTTAATTCTTTCAAAATTTCATCTATCGACTTAACATTTTCTTTATATTTAATTACTATTCTTTTATTCTTTTGCCTATTTCTGAATTGAGCTTGTTGCTCAAGATATGCAGCTCTTTTGCAATCGTATGAACAATATTTCTGCATATGTGTGTCTGCTACAAAAGATAAATCACACCATTTACACCTCTTTTCGTATTTATTTTGTTGCACTACAAACGCTTCCTTCCTTACACACTTTAATAACATCTCTATGCTTTGCATGGTAATATACATTTTTCATACCATCTAAAGTAAATATATCTACCACCGTAACTACACCTTTACTTTTCTTGTTCTGTACCACTACTCTATCATTTACTTCAACATTAATAGAGTCTTTAACTTTCCAAATATAAAGTTTATCGCAACCCTTAAACTTTCCATATATGTATTTATGCTGCGAATACAAACTATCTTCAAAGATGAAGGGTATAGTTTTATATCCTAATTCTTTCGCAACTAAATACCTAATATAACCATCGACCAACAGGCTACCTTTGCCGTTTTCTCTAATGATAACAGGCTTGTCTATACAACCATTCTTTTGACAATAACTTCTTATTCGCTCTATTTTGTTCTTTTTAGGTTTAGAATTTGCAAAAGCTTTTGGTATCTTGATTATGTCTACATTTATAAAATCCATTTTAAAATCTCCTCTTTTCTTATAATTAAATTATTATCTAAAAAGAAAGCATTGGTTGTCAGCAACATTTGATAAAAAGTTTGAAAATGTATATGTTTGTGAAGCATTATACTTTTTAGATTTTACTTTTCTAACTTTTACTTTTGTTTTCTGAAGTTTATCAACATTAAGTTGATTAAATAATTCTTCATAATCTGGTTCAGTATCCTCTTTTTCAAATACACTACCAATAATTTCAATATTAGAATACATATCGCAATTCATTAAGAATTTTTGCACATCACTCTCTTTAACATTTGGCAATTTAATTGAATTACCTTCTTTTGTAAAAAGTGTTACATTATATAGCATTTAAATTCCTCCTGATTTAAATATTATTAAAGTTTATCCACATTTTTTTAAGTCTTTTTTTTCTTTGGCATACATATGATTGCGTACAACCAATTTTATGTGCTATATTGTTCTGATTTTTATTCGCTAATAATCCATCAATGATAGTTTTATCCTTTGGTGCAAGGGTTTTAAGATATTCTTCAAATGTGATTTTATTGATAATATCATCTTCAAAAGATATTCTATTCATTACAGCTTGAGAGAAAAATTTATCCTGAATTTCAGCTAAAGATAGACCTTCCTTGTTGTTTGTTAAAGGTTCGTCTAAAGGAAGTGTTTTATATTTCTTTCCACGCTTTTGAGTATTACGCTTCCTATTATCCATTATTATTGCTGTTTTCATTTTCATACACGCAAAGGGTATAAAAGCCCCTTTATCTTCATCATATTGCATAGCTGATTCGCAAAGAGCAATAGCTAATAAATCATAATGTTCAGATAAAGTTATAGTTTTATAATCATTAATAAATTTATTTATTAAATAATGATATTTTTCTACCATTTTTTTCTGATATTCATTTAAAGATGGCATTTACACTACTCCTTTATACAACCGCACACACTTTGTATATAACATTTTGTATTTCAAAACTTATTTCAAACTCATTATCAGCAAATTGTTTGAATCCATATTCTTTTATTTCGGACAAAGGTATAGAAACAATCCTTGTTTTATGACGATTTCCATTAGAAATAATTAAATTGTCTTGTTTATATTCACTTATTAAATTCTTACCAAGAGTTCTGGTTAAAAGCATAAAAGGATTTTCTAAGTAAATTTCAATAATAGCCTTCTTTAAAATTGTGTTTTTAAATACTTTTTCAAAAGCTGGAATAGTCTTTTTGCAACTTGATTCTTGATTATTACCTTTAAAAAGTGTCATCATACATCACCTCCATTCAAAATTCTTATAATGTCCTCTCTGCCTAATCTCTTTATTGGTTTAATTTTGTTTGTTACATATTTGCTGCTATCATCTATTTTTTCAATCTTATCTCCAACTTCACAAATATATATAGCTATATCTTTATCTAAAGCACCAGAGTAATAGTTGAAAATTTCAAATAAATTGGTACAATAATGATAACCACTTCTACAAGGTATAATTTTATTTATTTCTTCCGACCATTCATTTTCCTTAAATAGATAATCTCTACAAACCAAGCCTTGTTCCGTTATATCAAATGCTTTATATATCGCAGGTCTTGATTTGAGTCGCGTATTGCTAAAACAATCAAATCCTATGTATTCTAAATTTTTTGAAACTTTTATAGTAGATAGTTTTGTACAATTCTTAAAAGCCCTTCCGTATAAATCAATAACACTATCAGGAATTTTTACACTATATATTTCACGGTTATCAGCAAAACCCCAAGTACTTATACCTGTAACTGGCTTCCCATCTATTTCGTTCGGAATAATAATTTCACTATTTGAGTTCCACAAATTTTCGATTATCACATTACCCTTAACAACCTCATATGCAAAACCATCAAAATCTTTCATTTTAAAATCTCCTTTTTATTTAAATATTCTTATTGCTTATTTACTTATATGATGATATAATGTAAAATGGTATATTTTATACTTATTTATAAAATTTTATAAAACATTATAAACAATCTACAATTACATCAATTATCCAACTTATATGATTTCTATTTATATTTCATCTACCCAAGATAAATCATCTTCATCACCTTGAACTACACTAACACTTACCAATTTTGTATTTTTCTTTTCTCCGATTACACCAGCCTTTCTTAATCTCTCAAATAACCATTTTTGTCCTTTGCCCGTAACCCTTGTTGCAAAGCCACCTTTGCCCCAATGATTAAGAACCGGAATATATTCAAAATATTTCTTATACATTTGATAAGGTTCATTAGTTCTCATCAAAATCTTCTGCTGTCTTAACCAAAGAAGAATTGCATTTCTTCCAATCGTTTTACCAGTTTCCTTACTTACCATTTTCGCAAATTGGCTCATTGAAATAGTTCCTTTGCTTGCTGTGATACCTTCTGCAAAGTCAACTTTTGGTTGATTTTCTTGAATAATATTTTTCTTTTTGGTATTCTCGGCTTCAAGTGCTTTATTTTCGGCTTTAAGAAGTAAATTTTTATTTTTTAATTCTTCCAATTTCTTGTTTGTCATCAATAATGCTCTTGCTATAACCACATCGGGTGTGTTCCACTGTTCCTCAATGCTTATAAAGTACTGTCTGAACATCTTGCCCTTTTCGGAGCGTTGAAGCATACATATTTCTTTCGCCATAGGGATTGTGAGTTGGTGGTCTGTGCTTGGTCTGCCTCCTGTACTTTCGCTCAAAAATGAGCAAAAGTCTTTTCCCTCTTCAAAACCATAATCACACATTCTTGGAAACCAGTCCTTATAAGCGGTCTTAACTTCCAAAGCCTTGTGCAAATCTCTGCCGAGTACTGTCGGCTGTTCGCTGTCATAGTTAATTTTGATAATTTCGTTCATATTTGAACTCCTTTCATTTCTCTGCGGATAATTCAAAACACTTAATTCCTTATTTTCATAAAGTTCTGGAATTACATTTTGAATTATCCAATCTCTTGCGTTCTTACCTCTTTGTGACTTAACATTATAGATAAGACTATAAACTCCATTCTTATTTACAACTACCATTTTTTGAATACCAAAAGAAGTATTAATCAAACAATGTTTTCTGTCTTTTTTGTCAACATGGGTTATTGTAGTATTTCTTGTATTTACATATCCTAAGAACTCTCCTAAATCCTTACTTATAAGAAAGAACTCATTATCAATACACACAACTCTTAATTTACCAAAATCTTCATTTACAAATGTCTTAACAACTTCGCACATTTCATCATACCTTTCTATTGTACTTTTCCTAATACTGTGATAAAAAACATCAATCAATTATTTAACAAAAAAGCTAATAACAAATACACCGAAACTAATGCCAGTACAGAAGATATTAATAACACAAGAAATAAGGAATGGGCGCAATCTTCGATTATTTGGACAAAAGTTGGTATTATCGCAGGTATTATTTCTGCCATAACAGGTATTTTGGCATTTTGTAAGTAAATTAAGTATTGATAAAAATGTAATTGTAATATTAGAAATCAATGAAAATAACACAATGTAATTCATCTAAGTTTACTCCTTTCAAACCATAAAACTAATTGACTACTATTTTACCTTGTGATACTATATAAGTAATATATTGTAGAAAGAGGTAAAATATAATGTTAATTACAATCTCAGACATTCCTATATTTCCCGATGATGGAATATGTGGTGCCCATATTGAAATTCAAACACCTTCTAATTGTCCGATGTGCAACACTGTTACGCAAATTGAACCTATAACTAACTGGCTTATTCGAAAAGACAATGAAAACAATGAATTATTTTCATTTTACTTTTGTAGTAAGTGTGAAAAATTTTTTATTGGTCATTACGAAGTGTTATATTATCAAACCACAAATTTAATATCCTTTTCACCTAAAGAATCTTACAATACAAAAGATTTTCCAAAATTGATTCAAAAACTATCGCCAGATTTTTGTGAAATTCATAATCAAGCGTATATAGCTCAACAACAAGGTTTAACTAAAATATCAGGTATAGGTTACAGAAAAGCTCTTGAATTTTTGGTAAAAGACTATGTGATTTTTTTAAACCCTAATGAATCAGTTAATATAAAATCCCTTAATCTCTCATCATGCATAAGTAAATACATTGAAAGTTCTCAGATAAAAAGTTTAGCCACCGCTGCCACATGGATTGGTAATGATGAAACTCACTATATTAAAAAGAATTTAGACTACAACATAGAAGATATGCTTGTATTTATTGATGTTATGGTTTCATTTATAAATACAGAACTTGTTATCTTAGATGCACAAAAGTTTACTGAATCTAAAAATAACAATAAAAGCCAAAATTCAACCAATTCTAAAAATTAATCTTTTCTGTTTGTATAAAAACTACCAAGAATACTTTTTAATGTTTCAAGTGGAAACTCATCCACAATATTACTACCGTTATCTTGTGTTTCACCTACTAATTTTTCTGATAATAATTTGCCACTAAGTGACAAATATTGCATTTTGTGAGTCAAATGGCATTCAGTAGTATTCTCACCAGCACTAATATCAACAAGAAACACATTCCTAATAATAGGAACAAATTCTAAATTTGTATTAGGCTCTTTATCTGTTGTATCTTCTTCCCACAATAAAACACCAGATAAAGACCTATATTGCGTTTTAAAATTTGTTTTTAGAAAGTTATCTTTACTATAAAATGGTGTTGTAATTTTTATAACAAGAATAACTTGTGTACTTTTAATTTTATAAATATTCATATCATCTTGATATAGACTATCATTTTCTCTATGATTCATTAACACTTTCCTTTCTCTAAGGGTATCATTTGAAATGCGACCCTTAACAACCAATTTAATTCATATACTATACACTAATTTATTTCACAAAAAATAGAAATATTTTTATTAAATCCTTGACTTTCGTAAATTATCAAATTATAATATAAATAACAAGTTATTGTTGAATAATTTGTAAATTATACATAAGGTGGTATTTAACATGAAATTGAACCCTGATTGCGTTCGTGATATTCTCTTATCCGTTGAAGAAATATGTATCAGTAATAAAGGTATGTATTACAATGGTGGCTTTGATAACAACCCTGAATTGTTACGCAAGTATTCTTACGAAGAAGTTGTTTATCATATCAAACAATGCGAATATTATAGGCTTATACTTGATGTAAAATACGATGATAATGACTATGATAAATTTTCTATCTTTATAAAAGACTTATCATCACAAGGTTATCTTTTTCTTGCCAATATAAGAGAAGATAATATTTGGAATGAAACAAAATCAATAGCTGAAAATATCGGTAGCCTATCTTTGCCTACATTAGCTCAAATTGCCGATAATATCATAACCAAGCGAATCGAAATGCAGATTAAACTATCCTATCGGTAAAAACTTATTCGTTTTCATTTTTGCTTTCGTTACTATTCTTTTCTTCAATGTACTTTGCATAAGCAGCATGACCTGATTTTTTTCGCATTTTTATATACTCACGAAATTCTTGGTCTAAGCCTGCAAAAACCAAAATTTTTTCTACTGCAAGATAAGCATGGTCTGCATCCTCAACTTTATATGGAAGTTGTGTTGCGTGCAAATATGAATATGCCAAACTAAACACAATTTCTTTTAAATCTTTATAACTACCGTATTTATTCATATTACTATCTCCTTCTTTAAATCGTTATTAAACTGTTTTTTCTTTTTTCTTTGTTACACATACGCAGATTGTATTTTGAGAAATGTATCAGCTGGAGTTTCTAATGCTTCAATGATAAGGATATATTCGTTGATGTCTATTTTACGCTGATTATTCAACGCTTTAGACAGTACCGACTCCTTAATTCCAGTTCTTTTTGATAACTCAGCGTTGCTTATTTTACGCTCAGCCATATAGCCTCTTATTTTATCAGCAACCGTTGACATAATTTTCATCTCCTTTTATCGATTTCCTTGGGGTTATCTATATTATATATCGATAAAATTGATATGTCAATAGCTTTTCGATAAAAAATCAAAAAAATCGATTTTTATATCAAAAAAATCGAAATACTATTGCAAAAATCGAAATAGTATGTTATAATAAATGTAAGGAGGTGATAAACTTGTTTGGCGACAGACTAAGAAAAGCAAGATTGAATGCTAATATTACTCAACAAGAATTAGCAAAAAAGGTAGGAGCTAAGGCTAACTCTGTTAGTAACTGGGAAAATGGAATAAGCAGACCAGACATAGAACAGGTCGGTCAAATTTGTGCAGTACTTAATGTTAGTGCAAATTTTTTGATAGATACTTCTGAAATATCTGAAACTATTACTCCAGCTGATAAAATTATACTTAACAAATATCATTGCTTAGATACATATGGCAAAAAATTAATGGATAAAGTGTTAGATATGGAATATGAGCGTTGTGTTATTCAATACTCCCAAGCAGAAAAGATTGCAAAAAGCGACAATGACAAACCTGTTGAACTTGTCGAACTCTCAGAAGATAAATTTGCAAACGCACCGCCACAAAAATATTAAAAATGATAGTCAACACCTCGTGAGGGTAAAATACTTACGAGGTGTTAATTGCGTATAAAAAAAATAAGAAGTGCAACATCCAAAATAACTTCTTTTAAACTTTCGCAACTGTACTCGTTTATATTGTCACCTCCTTCTTTAATCTGTTTTTAAAAATAATAGATTGACAATCCATTATAAAAATGATATAATAATTATAAAGTCAGGAGGTGACAATAATGGATATATATGAAAGATTTAGATATTTACGAAAAGATAAACTAAAACTTTCACAAACTGAATTTGGACAACGTGTAGGTGTAACTATTGGTGTTATTAAAAATATCGAACAAAAGAAAGTTGAACCTAAAGAATTATTTATTCAGCAAGTTTGTAAAGAATATCATGTTAATTACACATGGATTACACAAGAACAAGGTGAAATATTTGACAACGATAAAACTACAATTATTACTGAATTAACACAAGAATATAATCTCGATGAATTAGATATTAAAATCATTAATAGTTATCTACAACTTGAACCTGACAAAAGAGAAATATTCAAAGAATACTTTAAAAACATTTTAAATAAATAATTACAATTTGTTAGATACTTTTATTGTTAAACTGTTCCTACATTAGCATTTTTAACCTTAATGCCTGCTGAATAACCTTTGATGAGCATAAGAGCAAGCTTCTGTTCATCACTTGTCATTGTCTTTAATGTTTCGAGTAACTCAATAGCACTTTCAAAATTATTCATCTTGTCTTTCATGTTTTTCACCTCGATTTTCTTTTCATTGTTAATATTTTACTACACATCGAAATGTTTGTCAATGGTTTTTTTAAAAAAACTTGACATTGAAAAGTTTTTTTGCTATTATAATAGTGGAGGTGAACGAATAATGGATAAAAATGAGCGTATAAAAACACTAAGAAAAAAAATAAAACTTACTCAATCAGAGTTCGCAAAAAAAATTGGCGTTACTGAATCGGCAATTTGTAATTACGAAAACGGCAAAAGAGCAATAAGCGAACAGACTTTACGGTCTATTAGCAGAGAATTTAATGTCAATATAGTATGGCTTGAAACTGGTAAAGGCGATATATTTTTACCAGAACCAGAAGGTGTTTTAGACGAGCTTGCTACACAATACAACTTAAATGAAACCGAAATAGAAATTCTTAAAAACTATTTATCTTTATCTGAAAAAGAAAGAGAAGGATTTGTTGAAATCCTTAAAAAAATTTTTTAAATAAAAAGTCAATTAAAAAAATCAAACAGAACAAGACACACTACTTTTAATTTGGAAACAAGTCTTGAACTGTTTGATTTTTTTATTTTTAATTAACAATAAGTTTATGTATATAACGAAATATTCTCTTTAATACCTCCTCATCATCTATCTTATCAAGTAATATCATTATCCACTCTTTATATTTCATTTTCACCCCTCCTTTCTTTTAATTATAGAACATTTGTTCGTACTTTACAAGCTAATTTATTTCACAAAAAATAGAAATATTTTTATTAAACCCTTGACTTTAGTAAATTATCAAATTATAATATAAATAACAAGTTATTGTTGAATAATTTGTAAATTATACATAAGGTGGTATCAGGTATGAAAAATATGAAGAAAACGAAAAAATTTTTATTAGATGAAGAAAACACAAACGAAGAAATCTTAGAGAAAGAATCTCTAAATAAGGAAAACTTAGACGAAAGCCCAAATTCAGATGAGGAATACTTAGACGAATTTTCAAATAAAAACTTAGACAAAAATGATGACGAAAACGAAGAAGAAGAATTAAGTGAGGGCTTAAATGAAGTAAAGTCAAAAGCTCAAGAATATGTAGTTTATTTTATAGCCATTGTTATTGTGGTAATATTAGGCTGCATCGTATTTAATTTTCTTAAAGGCTGCTTTTCAGGTGAAAAAACTTATCTTGAAACTACTTGCGATTGGTGTGGTAAAACTGAAGATTGTAAAATATATACAGTATATTTTAAAAATGGTTACAACTACGATGGCAGTGTTAAAGTTGATACGGACTGTATGTGGTTCAGTGATAAATGTTTAGATAAGGCTAAAAACAGCCCATACTGGCTCAAAATAGATTAAATATACATATAACTATTCTCACCTTTCAGAACGGCTTGTAAGCCGTTCTTTTTGATTATAAGCACATTTTAATCACCCCCTTTTTCGTTTTGCATTGGAATTAATTTCTAATAATTTATAACATTTTAGTAGCTTTAAATGTAGAAAACAATATAATTACATCTAATTTCAATATAATTTTCAAACAATTCCAAATTAACAATAAATTCCCATTTATAATATTTGATAAATCTTCAGATAATATAAGTATGAATATTGCATTTTGTGATGATGACAACGCTACTCTTAAAAATTTAATAAAATTAACAAAAGATATTATTGCTAAGTATGATAATTACAATTTTGAATTCAATTTTTTTGCTTATACCAGCCCTTTAGAACTTTTAGAAGCACATTCAAATAGTCCTTTTGATGTTGTTTTTCTTGACATTGATATGCCAGAAATTAATGGATTGAATGTTGGTGACAAGTTATATACTAAAAATGAAAGCATTATTATTTTTTATGTGACAAGCTATACAGAATTTATTGGTGAATCTATCAAGCATAGAGTATATCGTTTTATAAAAAAAGGAGATGAAAAAGCATTAACCGAAGGTATACAGTCTATGCTTGAAGATTTTGCTACACTTCATCAAAGATATGTCTATAAATACAAAGGACAATATCATAGTATAGTTTTAAATCGAATTTTTTATTGTGAAAGTAGAGGTAACAATGTTAAAATTGTTACTGATAATGATATTTTTATTCAAAGAATTTTAATTAAAAATTTGATAAAAGAACTACCTCCTGTATTTTGTCGTTGTCACTCTGGATACATTGTTAATCTTCGAAAAATAAGAGATATAGAAAGAAACAAAATAACACTTATCAATGGTGTTGAAATTCCTATGAGTGCCAAATATTCAACTGAAGTGATTATTAAATTTACAACTTATTTTTAATACACTTAAACGAAAACCGCCCTCAAAGTAATAACTCTGAGAGCGGTTAATTTTTATTGAATTAAACATTAAAAATAAATCATTGTTTAACTCCAAGATAGTCCATAAGGGCATTTTGGAAAATTTTAGAACAATTTACATCTTCTTTATCAGCCATATCTGCAAGCCAAGCTGGAAATGAAAGTGTTTTTTTACAAAATGATTATTTAGTTTATCACGAAATGATGGCATAAACACTTCTACAACTGTTGGAACTTGATTTTTTCTAATACAATATCCTGAATTGCAGTTGGAGTAGGGATTTCTTCACCACCTTTTAACCCAAATTCAAACTCATCAATTTTTTCGCATATATATAAGTAAATGAATATGTTCTATGCACAAATTTATGCACGCTTTTAATACCCTGTTTTCGTGCATAGACTATATTCCTTAAATATAAATATAAGAATATATAAAGAAATTATAACGGTCTGAAAATAAAAAATGAAGATTAAAGGGTGAAAAAATCTGAAAATTGATAAGAAATTTACCAATAAAAATAAACTTTATATTATTTGTTTATTTCAAGTAGATTGGATATTATATTGTAGAATAGTCCTATTTGGCTTTAAATTGTCCTGTAACACACTTTATTTCATTCTTAGTATACTTTTCCATACCTTCTATTTAAAACGCTTATAGAGCCTTAAAACTAAGCATAATGATATATATATTTTTTTAAAAAACAAAAAATAAGCTGACAGAACGAATTGTTCCATCAGCTTACGAGAGCGGTTTATTTATCATCATTGTCAATCAAATTATATCTATTGGGTGTTGGCTGTAAATCTTCCGTTTTACTAATATCTCTCCTGTAATTTATGCGTGGAGGAATATATTTTAAAATCTTTTCTTTTCCAAACCTTTGATAATAACCTCTTACTTGCCAGCAAGGTTTTATTTTTCGATAGGTTCTTATATTTTTAATATTATTTTTATGTGTTTCATCAGATAAAATGTATCGTGATATTTTAGATTTTAAAGTTATTTTCTGTCTATACCCTCCATTTCCATTTTTCTTTTTACTTTTTTTAGGTTCTTCTACCTTGATTAATTTATATTCAACATCTGGATTATAGTGCTGCATATAATAAGATATTGCATTTACAAGGTCAAGTGCAAAAGTGCCTATCTGTCGAGCATAATCCGACATATTATAAATGCCATATTTTGCAGCTATTTGATTATTAAAATCTATTGAATTATTATCATCTTTATTTAACTTAACTTTTATACCATAAAATTCACCATCTTCACTTGGTGTATTTCTATACACACATTCTATTGTCCATACTTTCTCAATTTTATCTTTCTCAGTTTCAGCTTCAAATATAGTTATTTTCCATTCGGTAGCACTAAGATATTTTACATAATAATATCGTACTATATCCTCAGGCAAACCATTTTCTTTTAATGCTTTATCTACGGCTTTTTCTTGTTCTTCAATAGAAAGATTGTAATAATAAACATTATCTTCAAATTTTCTTTTTAGAATTTTTCTATTTGCACCTTTTTCTGTTAATATGATTGTATAATCACTAAATAAAGGTGGAACATATTCTTTCCTAATGCGACTTACAAGAGAATCCCATATTTTTTCCATAAATTTGTTATCGACTTCTATAATAGTTTTAGTTAAAATTTGTTGAAAAGAAATATCAGACATATATTTTCCACCTACTTTATATAAGTATTAATTTATTCAAATTCAGTTTCAGGTGCAAGCGAAAGAATTTTTTGTCTTGATTGCTCATCAAGATTTTTACAACCTTTAAAAGCGTATTTACTTATATAATTTACGCTTTCGGGAATAGAAATACTTCTTAAATTAAAGCAATATATAAAAGCACTATCTTCTATTCTTTCTATTCCATTTTCGATTTTTACTGCACTAATATTTCTTTGTGAAAAGGACATAAATATAATCTTCTTTATTTTTATAAATCCTATTTCATTTGGAATTATAATATCTACTGGTTTAATTTCTCTTTCCTCTGCTTCTTGTTGAAATATTTCATCATAATTGCTAATACTTGCTTCTTTATAATTATTTCTATCTAACCAAAGAGAAAATTTTCCATATTTAGCGAATCTATATCCGTCTTTAGATGTGCTTATTTTAGTTTTTCCACTTTCCTTTTTTCTCTTTTTAGTTATTTCTCTATCCAATAAGTTTCTTTTATTTTCTTTATCATTATACCATTCTTTTAATGTTTCAACAGGTATTTCATAATGATTTGCAAATTCCGCTATTGTCATTCCTGAATTATCTATCACTTCTTTTACAGTCCACATAATTATACTTCCTTTCAAATATTAATTATTTTTATTCTTATTTTTCCATTGGCGATAATATAAAGCTTTTTCAGATATTTCATCATCTGGTAGTCCATATGCACCCTTTGCATATGGTGTATGAGCATTTAATACCTTCATACTTATATTTAATTGTTTACAAATTTCTTGATTAGTAAAACCTTGACATTTTAAATCAAATATATTATCGGCAAGTTCATCTTCTATGTCAATGCCAGCAGATAATAAAGTTTTAATAACTTTAGAGTAAGATATTCCTAAATTTTTTCCAACCGCAGACTTAGAAGAAGCCGATTTATATTCATTGATTATATCTTTAGAACTTATTTTAAAATCTGCCTTCATATTATCACCACTAAATTATTAATAAAATTTTTTAAATTTTATATTTATCAAATACTTCTTTTCCAAGAATTTTTTCAAATTCTTTTTTCTTCTTTTCTTTTTCTTTACTTGCAAAATATTCTGCAATAAATTCACTCTTCTTTTTTAATAAACCTTTTTTACTAAAAATTAAATCAAATACACCCCAAACACCAAGTAGAATTACAATTATATTACATATTAACCCCCAAATACTTGTATATTCTTCAAAACATTTAGATATATTAACAACCATATCGCATAGTGATATTAATATAATAATAAAAATTACTAATGTAAAAATAGTAAATATAATTTTCATTACATATCTTTTAATTTTATTTGCATTTTTAGATATTTCTGATATAGCATTGTCTATAGCTTTTTTATTTTTATCTTGTTCTTCTTGATATTTTTGAAGCATCTGCTCAGATTTTCCATATTCATTACCTAAATACATTTTTTTGATATAATTCTGTAATTCAGGCACATGACTTTCCTTTATATTTTTAGGATTACCATTTGTCATATTCATCAACTGCCGCCTACAATAAATATCAGTACGAATTGCAACTGCTTCTTCGTCAGATATGCCGCCATTTTTTCTATATTTTTCTACTATATCAAAAAAATTTTCCATAAATGTGTTGGATGGTTCAAGACTTATTAACGCATTTTCGATTAACTTAGATTTTGGATAGTCCTTATTTGTTGAATAATTTTTTATCCAAATAATTGATGACAAATCAATATCAGAAATTACACATGATATTTCATTTTTATTTCTCTGGCTAAAGAAACTATTTACATTTGCTTCTAATTTAGTATTAGGTGTAACAAAAATATATCCACATTTTTCAATTTCATTAGATTTATTTCCAGCTCTTAAAGCATAAATACTTGAAACACTATTAACATCTAAATCAAGTGCTTGTTGATTCTTATACAAAATATTATTTCCTATGAAGTCTCGTAATTCTGCACAGTTAATATCACATTTTTTGTAATCATCTTCATTAAAATTTGGATTAATAATTTCAATCCCTATTGAAGAAATTCTTCTTTCTAATATTGCTAAAAAATTATCAACATCATTAGGTGTAAATCTTTGTTCATCCCACGCTTCAAGTGTATTAAATGATGTTGGTTTTTGATATGGATTTTCCAAATTGTGTTTATATGCTCTTAATATATTTTTTATTTCTAACATTGTATGTTGAAAGCAGCACACCTTTGCACCTTTATTCTTTAACATTTCTATCATTTCAAGTGCATTCTCTTTTTCAGCTTTCAATTTAAATCCAAGAGCCTGAATGATAATTGTTGTGTCTAAAAAGAAAGAAGTATCTTTGAATTTAGATTTAACCATATTTCCAGTTTTTGACTCCGTAGATATAGCTGCTGACACAAAAAAACCTTTAACCATATCATTTATATAATCAAAAATAATGCTTTGTCTATTATTTTCATCTATTATAAAGTTTGCAATATAATAATCTAATTTTCCATTCTTCTGAGTTACCATTTCTAAAATTTTAGGATTTTTGACAACAATAAATCCTTTTGTTACAAAAAAATCTATTAAAGCTTTTATAGATTCATCTGTATTATAAGATGATTGAAAATGTTCATTTAAATATTGAGACAAAGATTCTCCAACTTTTTCTCTATGTTCTTTATATATTTGTCTTTGTTGATAAATCTTTTCTGCATCAGAACTTAAAGATTTAATCAATATATAATTATTATGTTTTTTTATTAATATTTTAGGTGAAAGCCTATTCAATAAGCATCTAATAACATTTGTTGGTATATTTTCATATCCAAATTCTTTTCTAAAATAATTTTTAATTTTTGAAATATCCAACTGTTCATTTACTTTAGTAGTTCTATCTATTGAATATTTAAGAAAAGGTATCAATAAATCGAATAAATCTTTTTGTTGACTATTCCAAATTTCATTCAACATAGCTGTTCCAATTAAAACATTTTCATTCATATAATCCAAACTCACCTCTGTTTGAATTATATCACAATTAAAATTATTATTCAATAAAATATCACCTCATTAGACAAAAAATTATATATATTCCATACCAAGTTCGATACTGTTATACATTTCTTTTATTTCACTATCAAGCAATCCTATATATTTTAGCGTGGTTTCAACGCTGGAATGATTAAAGCATTTTTGAAGAATCGTCAATGCTTTAGATTTATCCATTGCTTTATGCCAACACCAAAAACCCCAAGTCTTTCTTAAAGAATGAGTGCCTATATTTTCTTTTATTCCAGCTTCTTTGGCGGTTTTTTTTAACATTTCATACAAAGCGTGATATGAGATATGTTCGTTTGAATTATCTGTTGCAAAGAAAATATAATCTTCCAAATTGGTTATAGGGAAATTTTCCACATATTCGTTTATTGCCCTCCGTACAGTTTCATTGAAGTGTAAACGAACAAATTTATTTTGTTTCTTTTGTTTTTCAGGTTTTAAGTCATAATATTCCTTAAATTTTTCCACAGTACCATCAAAATTAAGACTTTCAATAAAAAAATTCCACTTTAGCTTAATCAAATCACCAGCACGAATACCAATGTTTATTCCAACAAGAAAAACTAATTTATTTCTTCTTGCTCTTTTTTCCATTGTATTAGCTCTTGATTCAGCTATGTGTTTATTAAAGACATCCATCATACTTTTTATTTTTTCTTCAGTATTAAAAGCAAAGACTTCAGAACTTTCATCTTCCTTTTTATTACACTTTGTATCTTTTAAATTACCATCTTTCTTTCTCTTTTCTGTTTTTCCGTATGAATGTAAAAGTATTATAGAAGTATCCTTTTCAGAATTTATCATCTTATAATTATCAATTAAAGTCATCATTTTCATCTCCTTCTTTCGATGTTTTTTCCTCTAACTTTCTTTTTCTTTCATTAAAATCTTTCCAAAAAGATATAGAAAAAAGTGGGGTAGTGTTATATACTACTTCTCTATAGCGTTCACACCAAGACATAACTCTTGTAGTGACGATTGTTTCATTGCCTAACCCAAACTCTATTGCAACTCGATAATGATGTTCATCACTATTACATAATTCAATAAATTTTGCTACGGTTTTGTCAAGTGAGCGGTTCTTGAAAACTTTTTCCAGTGGGTAAATATATCCAGTTTCACTAATTTCTCCAACCTCAATAAAAAACATATATCCATAGCCTTTTTTAATTTGACTTTCAAATTTATCAAAATCTCTCTGGTTAAGAGTCAATCCTCTAATAATATTATATATATTTTCATCACGATAAAAAGGAGATACCGAACAAGTTTTTTTAAGTATTTCTTCTCTTTCTTTTCGCTCTTTTTCTTCACGCTGTCTAAAAGCTTCCTCTTTAATTCGTCTTTGATTTTCCAAATATTTATTATATTTTTTATCAGTAAAACATTGATTAGGATTGCTTCTTCCTATAATAAGTCCAAGTAAAAAATCTAACATAATAACACCTCATTTATTAAGTAAAGTATCAATTTCTTTAATTCTTTTTACAAGCTTTTCTCTTTCTTCTAAGAGAAATTCTCTATTGTTTTTATCCTTGTTTTCGTCACGATTTATTATAGTTATTCCATCCAAGTCTTTAACTCTTTCTGCAATCACCAAAGGAATATTTTCCACTTTAATGATTGTTCCATTAAGGGCATCTATACAAGGATTTTTAACTGAACCTCCGCTTTTTTCAAAACCGCCTTGCATAACCAATGCTTTAGGTGACAGAATTACATCTGCATCTCTGGAAGGTCTTTCCGCTACTATTAAAGTGTCAATTTTTAAATAGCAACCACAAGGATATTTATCCATATCTATAATTACATCTACACAAGGTATATTTTCTGATAAACTTCCACACTCTCCATATGAGGCAAGAAGAGCATTGATTACATATTCTTTATTTTTTAATGGGAATATCCAATAAGGTTTGTCCCATCTCCCCTGTATTTGTCGAGCTTTTCTTATAAAAACAGGATTGTAAGGACTTTCTACCTTAATAAATTTTCCGTCAATTATTGTTTTTACTGTTTTCATAAACTTATTGCCTCCTTTATAATTATTTTTTGAGCTTTTATATGGGCTGGAAGTTTACAGAAACCCTCCAGCACTAACTTTTATGTAATTTTATATAACTATTATAACATAAATTTTCCCAAAAGTGAATAATTATTATAATATTTCCATTAAAATTGGCATTTTATTTATTCCATCCAACAGCTCAGGTTTTCCATTTAATGGAGACAAATATTTAGTGTACCGTCCTCATCCTGGAAAACCATGTAGATTTTCCGTTTCAGCGTTTCCTTGTCTTTTGCTGATACTTTGATAGTTTCTCTTGTCATTCTATCCGTTACTCTATAACGCACCGACATATTAATAATGCCTAAAAATTCTTTTAGTGTCATATTTTCCTCCTTAAATTTTCCATTAAATTTTTAATATGTTTGCCACCTTTTTTGATAATTAGCGTGGCAAGAATAATTTTTTTCGAGTTTTTTCAGCCTTAATTTTAGGTTATGAAAAAGGGATTTTTTAAAAATCCTCTGAAAGAAGATAGTATATAAAAATAATAAATTTATTAAGCAATGCTATAATAATATTCTCTCATTTCAGGTAATTTTTCCGTTAAATTTCTTTTGTCCTTAGTAAATTCTAAAAATTTATTAAGTGGTATATTATCTAAAATTATCATATATTGCAATGATTTAGATAATTTTTTAAATTTTTCCTGAAAATCTTTCCTTTTATTTTCAGCTTGTTTCTTAATAATTTTCATATCTTCTAAAGGAATGTAAGACTCTTTAACATACAGTTTAATGTTTCCACCTTCTGAAATATGAGCTATTGTTTTATAGTCGTTATTTTCCATTACAGCTTTATTGCATACGGTTATACCGTTTCCCAAGCAACACATAAATAATTCAAATTTTCCACTCATAATTAAAATTCCTCCTCAACTAATTCTCCTGAATAATAGTCATCTTTGATACATTGTAGAATATGTTCTTGTGAACTTTCGCTTAAATTTTCAAATTTTATCACTTCCCCATCAAGTATAATTTCAAAATTAACCGCCCAACTTCCTAATTTTTCCATATTTTTCCACTCCTTAATGATGAATATGATATTTTAGAATTGCATTACCTCTAACTTGATTATCAAGGACTTTTCCATTGTAGTTATAATACTTTCCTCTTACAATCTCATAACCAGCAAGCCAAGGACAAGAACAATGCTTAAAATAATCCTTCTTTTTCCAATAGGCATTGCCATATGGATTTTGCTTATAGTAGTCATCTTCAATTTTCTGCCAGTCAGCAAGAATTTTCTGTTCCTGCTCAGTCAACTCTCTTTCACCTCGCTCAAAAATAGTCAAGTTTTCTCCATCATACTCAACCAGTTTTGCAGAGTCAAAACGGAGTTCGGAAGTTATTCCATCTGCGGTCTTTAGCAAAATAGCAACCGTATTAACCTTTTCCACAGTGCGGATTCCTCTGCATCTCTCAGGAATTGCATCACCAGTCTCACCATATCTTTCTACCATTTCAAATTGGATTTTACCGCTTGCCGCTTCTCTTTTTAAATCCGCCAATGTTCTCATAATTTTCCACTCCTTTAATTTTCGATTATAATTTTGTTTGCTATGTCACCTTTTATGATTATTGGACAAATTCCAGCTATACCGATATTATTCTTGATAATCAGTACATCGCTTTTTCCAGAATAATATACTTCCGCTTCTTCTCCGTCATTAATAATAGAATAAGCTTTATCTAATAAGCCTATTTTATAATAACTTCCTTTATATTTTAAATAATATACTGCGTTAATTGTATCTACTTCGGATTTTTTAAATTTATAGCCTTTAGATTTCGCAATAGCCAATATTTTATTTAAATTCAATTTTTCCATATCGCCATTAAAACTTATAAGTCTACCAACGCTGAAATAGTCATTATTAGCATTATCATAAGTTTCCATATTACCGAGGCTTTCGGCTGTTAAAGCAAAGCAATAACCGTCTATAAAACAATTATACAATTTTCCTTGATATTCAATGTCTTTACAAGGCTTTTTTAGCTTTTCTACTTTGTCTTTATCAGCAAAACGGTAGTATCGTTTCATTGCACTATATCGAGCTTTTCCGCCTTTGTCTTGCATAGCATTTTTATATACTTCTTCTTCAAGTATACGCTTTAATTCCTCAATCTTATTATTTTTTAGCATCTCTAATATAACTTCGCTCTTCATAAATTTATACCTCCAAAAATTTAATTAAATATTGGTTTATAAGTATTTATAATCGGTTTAATTCCGTTATCCTTGAAATATTTCAAAATTACATCATATTGTGATTTATCACACGAAAGAAATCTTGCTTTACGAACCGAACATTCAGGTGTATTGCTTTCAATATCTTCCCATAGAAGATTTTCAGGAATTTCCACCCAATCATTAAAAATAAGGGCATCACGATATAAATAAACGTAATAATCATTTCTTTTTCTTTCTGGGCGAAAAACAAGTTTTACAGCATTATCATACTGAGCATAGGTTGTATTTATATAATCTTTAAAATATCCCCTTGTAATACCTATACCACCAAATTCATTCATACGAATAATAGTAATTTTCTGATTTTCCGTAAAATTAGCTATTGCGAATTGCTCCTGCATACCGTCTGCTTTAGTAAGTAAATGATACATAGCCGTTTTTAAATCTGGAATAGAAATAGCACGCACAACATCGGCAGAGAATTTGAAATTGTTTTCATAAATCCATTTTTTCATAAGCTGTTTATACTCGTTAAAATGTTTGTTATTCCAAGTACTAAGCCAGTTATTATTGATAATAATATCAGTGCTTACATCTTCAAGAGATTCAGCAAGTGATTTATTTTTTTCTAATTCCTCGTCAGAAATTCCCTTATTACCGCTATATGTTTTTACAACTTCGCTTTCTTCGTCTACAAAATATACATAGCGTGCATAATTGTAACCCTCAGGATTAACAATTATCTTTAAAGTATTATCGCAATAAATAGCAACACATTTATTATTGTACCATTCAACACTATTTTTTTCTTCTTTGCTCATTCTTTGATAATCTTCCATACAGATTATACGATTATCATCGGTAGCAGTACCGCCCATTCCAGAAAGAAAAGAATAATCATCTAATAATTGATTGACAAACATTTCATAAGTTGCTAAATCAAAATAGACATTTTTTGCAACCTTGCAATTTTCACGATAATGTTTTACTTCAATTTCTTCGTTGTAATCGTTTGTATATCCGTTGATAGTATCTTCTTTACTTGCATTTGTAGCATCACATTTAAGTACAAAATATTCCGCATCTTCAACTATTGCTTTAGATTCAATAATATTATGTTTTTGCTGGCGTTCGGCTTCACGCTTTGCAGATTCGATCTTTTCCGCTTCTAATTGTGCCATACGCTCTTGAAGCTCTTTTTCTTCACGGTTACGTTTTTCCTCCTCGAAAACAGCTTTTTTATTAATAAATTCTTGTTCTATGTTATGTTCTGTCATATTAGATTCAAGTTGTTCATAACGATAACTTGATACAATATCACTTTCATAAACTCCATAAAAATTAACATCAAAATAATCCGTCATACTATCGCTATTATCATAATTAAAACTTTGAGCGAAAATATAAGCATAATGAACTATTGCTTTTAATGCTTCGCTGTCGATTGTAAAAGGACTCGCAAGCAAACGCACATAAATACTATTATATCCGTTTTTAGTAACTGACCATTTGCACATTGGGAAACGCTCTTTCAAATGCTTACGGATTCGCGCTGCAATTTCTTTATTATCGTAAATATGATATTTTTCAAAATGATTTTCAATATCTTCTGTGCGAGTAAGCGCCCACAAATCATAAGATTGCAATTTTTCTTGTTTTGATTTTTCGGCAGGTGTAAAAGTGCCGATAGTTTCCGCAATTTCATTTGCAATAGTTATTGTATTTTCCTTTTGCTTTGCATACCATATTTTTTGTTTATTGCTCCAGTGGTAACCGTTTTCTTTTATTTTTGTAAGAATTTCCGCTGAAGGCTTTGAATCAAATCTTAATTCGATGCCGTTTTTCTCAGTGTTTAAAGTAATATTTAACATAATTTATACCTCCAGAATTTTATTAAGCACCTGTTTACTTTGGATATGACAGTGTAGCTTTAACGGGGATATTTTCCCCGCCCATCAGCATTATGCTATTTTAAAATACTTTTCGCAAAATGCTTTTACAGTTTTCATTGATATAATATATTCGTCTTCCGTTCTCATTAATGATGACAAGTTAATAATATCCTTGTCGTGGTATTCGTTCCAACTATAATTGAAGCCATAAAAAGTATCTGTCCATAATTTGCCCGTTGAGGTATCAAGCATTAAATCAGCCCTCCAACAAGGGGCATTTTTACACCAATTATAATCTCCTACTGCTTTTTTAAGTCCTTTAAGTTTTAACATAATAAATTCTCCTTTATAAATTATTTTTGCCCTTGCGGGTGGTGGGCACTCAAACTTTAAGTTTTAAATGTCTAAGATAATCTGTTTTCCTTGCTTAACAACTGTTACAGTATCGCCAACGTCTAATATATTGGTTCCACTACGCATAATCTTTCCACTTGCTTTTTTTTGGGCAATTATACCAGCTAAAGCACTTGAAAAATCGTTAAGATAATAACAAACACCATTAGGTTTTAGCCAATCTGCTACATTTTCCCATAAGCCATTACAGATAGCATATTCAACATTATTACCCTCTAAAATTGCTTTGTAATATACTTGATATAAGTTACCGTCTTTATCCAGGTAGTCTTCTTTAAATCCTATAACACCTCCAAAACAATTGCGCACACATTCAATGCTATTTTCACATCTACTTAATATCACTTTCATAATTAATACCGTCCTTTATATTATTCAGTTTGTGGATTCCCTCGATACTCCCAACTTCGGGAGCGTTTCGGTTGCTATTCTTGTCAGCTACCATTTTTATAAAAATTTATATTGACAAACTATTAAACGTTTGCTATAATAAAAATAGCCTGAATGATATAGTTATAATTTATAATTTGTCGTTTAGGTGTAAAAAGGTGCAACAACCTTTTTGATAAGGTCGCAATAAAGGCGGTTATTGCCAATTATAGCTTCCTTATGTTTTTTCGGGGCTCTATAATGTGGTAGTTTACCAGACAGTACACATTATAGAGTTTTTATTTTACTTGTTACTTTTTATTATTTAGCGAGTTTATACATTGCATACTGATTTAGACTTACGCCATTTTTTTTAGCAGCTTCAATCAAATCACGATGCAATTCTTTAGGAATACGAAGCATTAGCCTTCCGCTATATTCTTTTTGTGCCTTGTATTCTTCAAATGTAATTGCATCTTCAGCACTTTCTAAATCAGCTTTAGAAAGTGCTATTAAATCTTCAGGAGTTGGCTCTTCCTGCTCTCTTGCGTTTATTTCTTTAAAACGCTTTTCAATTTCTTCTTGTGTTAAATCTTTTTTCATAAATAATCACCTCTTAATATTTTATATTGGTTCGTGTGTTGATTTCGATAACTGTTATCATTATATCGCCTTTATCCCATTTAAACAAAATACGATAATGAGCGATTTTATAACGATAACAGTTATTAGTACCTTTAAGCTTAACTATGTTTCCTTCAAGTTTAGAAAGTTGCTCAAGTGCCTTATAAAGCTTTTTTCGTGTATTACTATCTACGCTATTAAGATACTTTTGAACTTGTTTTGATAATTTTAATTGCATTATTATACCCTCCTAAACTTGCATATATTATATCATATATGCAAGCAAAAGTCAACACTTTTAAAGTTTTTAGCTTCAAAAAATGAAGCTTGGCAGTAGTCTTATTTTAGTTTGCGACTACTAAACAAACGCCATAAACAAAAGAGATTTAATATAAAAGATGTTAGTATACTATACTAACTTACAATACACAAACTTTTTTGAGCTGCTCTTACAAGTAATACTTGCCGTCTCCGCAGCTTTCACCGATACAAAATGTATTGTATCTCTATTCTATTTTCAAAGTTCAAAAAGATAAAATTAAGATACTTTATTAATTATAACTAAGTAAATGAACTTAATTATTGTGGCGTATGAGCTACTTAATAAAGATATTAAAAATAAAGTAATTTGTTAATTGTAACCTAACTAATGATATTAAGTTATGCGGTAGATGACCGCCTAACATTTTCTTTATTCTTTTTTGCTCTCTCTTTATCTTGATTATATTATACTACATCTGATGTAGTATGTCAACACTTTTTCGTTATTTTTTAATTTATTTTTGCACAAACATAAGTTATTTTTAAATTATTATTTTAGTTAATTTATATAAATAAAGGAATGTTTTTTATTTATGGGAAAAGTTTCAGAAAAACAAAAAGAATCAGCTAAAAGATATAATGATAAAACATACGATAAAATCAGTATAATAGTTAAAAAAGGTAAGAAAGACTATATAAAGGATTTTATACTTCATACGGGTGAAAGTATGAATGCCTTTATAAATAGGGCTATTGATGAATGTATTGAGAAATGGGAAAAAGAGCATAGATAAATTAATTATAAGATATACTTAAATATTATTATAATGTTACTATAATATTACTATTGTATTATTTTTGTTGGTGTTTACTTGATAGAATTGTTCAGTTCTTAGATTGATTTATATAAATTTGTTTAGTGTTGTGTATTAGATAATTTATATAATAATGTATACATTAAGCGGTTGTTAGGTGTATAAAGTATGTATATTTATACTATTTTATGTATAATTATAAGTTGGTATTATGACTTGAGTATAATTTAATTTGATATTTGTATAAATAGTTTTTACTATGTAATGCGAGGTATTGTGTTTTAACTGTATTAATCACATAGTACAGTTAGTAATGGCTAATTTTATAAAGATTGCAATACTTTTCAAGCTTTTAGGCTCTCAAAAAATTAAAAAGAAATTGGTTAAAGCTTGTAATTTTATAAATAGTATTTTTGATTTCTTATTCAGTTTTCAAAAAAAATCATATTATCTGTTTTTATGATTTTTTATTTTTGCGTTTTATAGCTTTAAATTTATGTTGTATACCCCTATTTTACATTTTTCAAGTGTTTCTGTTTTTACCCAAACCCATAAAGTGCTTCATCTACACATCACCTACTCCTCACATCTCCTGCACAACACTCCTCTCTTTTTTTATTTTTAAAGTCAAGTAATCTTTGACTAAATTTCAACAATTTATCTCTACAATTTTCTTGAAAAACTTAAAAATCTCCCCTATTTCCATTGTATTTCTTAAAAATTGCACCCTTAATTTTATACTTTTTATATATTCTAAATTTTATTTTCGTTTATTTTTACAAACAACCAAAATTAAAATTGAATTAAAATAACCCTTTAATCATTTATTTTATATTAATTTCAGTAATATTGTAATTGCATTTTTAAATTCTCAAATATATATTTAGAATATGACCAAACAAAAGAAAATGTTGACCTGTGATGGTAATCAAGCGGCTGCACATATCTCTTATATGTTCAGTGAAGTGGCTGCTATTTATCCTATCACACCCTCTTCAACCATGGCAGAATACGTGGATG
>OGQT01000142.1_pt1 | contig 66958 bp, 72 predicted proteins | sample 1553261 | NCBI WGS metagenome assembly OGQT01 (sample SAMEA2579992, study PRJEB22360) | human gut metagenome | biome: human gut; feature: human-associated habitat; material: faeces | place: Denmark | collected 2008/2010
TAGATAAGTTAAATGACTTAGGAGGAGAGAATATAATGGATGAATATGTGAAAGAAGCAGAAGAAGTAAGTTTTGAAGGAGGAGTAGGAGAAGCATACGATAAAGAGTGGGCATTAAGAGATGAAGGAAAAAGAGAAGGTAAAAAAGAAATAGCTAAAAATATGTTAAATGAGGGGATAGACATTAATATTGTAACTAAGTGTACAGATTTAACTAACGAAGATATAAATGCATTACGTGATTAAATCTTTTAATTAAAATTTTAAGGTGTACTAAATTTTTTTAAAGTGTGCTACAATTGTGGTGGTGATAGAATGATTAAGGTTATAAAAAATGGAACAGTTGTTACTATGGATGATAGTAGAAGGAAAAAATATGAGAAACTAGACATTGTAATTGACGGGGATGCTATAGCAGCATTAACATCAAATTATGAAGGTAATTATGATGAAGTTATTGATGCTAGTGGTAAGATTGTTATGCCTGGTTTGATTAATGCACATACACATTTAGGAATGAGTATTTTTAGAGCAACAAACGATAATTTAAGTTTAAATGATTGGTTAACTAAAAAAATATGGCCAATAGAGGATAAACTAACAAATGAAGATATTTATTATTCAACACTACTTTCTGCTATTGAAATGATTAAATCTGGTACTGTTATGAGTAATGATATGTATTTTAATTGTGATGGTAGTCTTAAAGCTTTAAGAGAAACTAAAGTTAGATGCCTTTTTGGTAGATGTCTAATGGATAATGATGAAGATGGTGATAATAGGATTGCTGACTTTAAAAGACTCTATGAAGAAAATAAAGATAATGAGTTAATAAAATTTGCGATTGCCCCACACGCTTTTTATACTTGTAGTAAAGAATATTTGAAGAAATGCAGTGATTTAGCACTTCAATATAATTTACCATTTCATATTCATTTTTCTGAAAATGAGAATGAAGTTCAACAAATAAGAAAACTGTATGGAAAAGATCCTGTAGATGCTTTAGAAGAAGTTGGATTGTTTAGAAATAAGTTGATTCTTGCTCATGCAACTTTTATATCTGATTATGGATTAGAAAAATTAAAGGGTAAAGATGTTAGTTTTGTTCATAATCCTGTTAGTAATTTGGATTTAGGATGTGGAGTTGCGGATATAGTAAAATATAGAAATTATGTAAATATTTCTTTAGGTACAGATGGTCAAGGTAGCGGTAATAATATGAATTTATTTTACCATATGTCATTAGTTGACTTGTTACAGAAAGGAAAATACAAAGATCCATCTGTTATGTCTTCCTATGATGTTTTAAAAATGGCTACTATAAACGGGGCTAAAGCCCTTGGAGTAGATAATTTAATTGGTAGTATTGAAATTGGTAAAAAAGCAGATCTAATTATATTAGATATGAATAATGTAGAAGCTTATCCTAATGTTTCACCAATTACTAATATTGTTCATAATACTCAGTCTTTTAATGTTTCAACTACTATTATTAATGGTGAAGTATTAATGAAAGATAATAAATTAATGCTTGATATTGATCTTGATGATTTAAAGAGTAAAATAGATGATATTGTAAGTAGAAGATTTAATGATACTGAAATAATATAAAAAAAGAAATAGAAGTTTAAAAATATTCTTCTATTTCTATTTTTTTGTCTGGTAGTTCTTCTACTTTTTTGATTACTTTGGCTAGAATGTTTAAACCTATTTGTTCTGTTTTTCTATTTACATCGCGTAGTGGGTTTAATTCAACTAAATCAAATGAGCTTATCTTATCAAAATTCTCTATAATATTGTCACATATTTCCATGGCTTCTTTTGTTGATATTCCATCAAATTCTGGTATTGATACACCAGGTGCATCATCGGGATCTATAACATCTAAATCATAACTGACATGAACACTTTTTGTTTTGTGTGAAGCAATTTGCCAAGCCTTTTCCATTATAGCTTTAGTACCTTCTTTTTTGATATCTTCTGTTGTAAAGATTGTCACTCCTGAATACTTTAAATTTTCTCTTTCTCCCGGATCGATGCTTCTTGCACCTACAATAACTGTTTTCTCTGGATTTATGACATCACCTTTATGGAATCTTCTTAATTCTTCACATTTATATCCAGTTATAGTAGCAAGAGGAAGTCCATGTATATTACCTGTTGTTGTTGTTTCAAATGTATTATAATCACCATGAGCATCAATCCAGATCATACCAATCTCTTCATTGTTGTAGCAATCAGCTAGGCTAGATGGAATTGCAACGGTATGATCTCCACCTATCATTATAGGAAAATAACCTTGCTTCATTTTCTTTACAATGTCTTGGTACATAACTTCGTTCATTTCATTTATTTCATATTTATTTTTACTTCGATCTGATAAATTTCTACTTTTGATAATGTTTTCATCTTGTTTATATTCTAGAATTTCACCTTTATAAAAACTTCTAACATCGTTAATTAATTGAACAGGACCTAGTTTTGCGCCATCTATATGAACTCCTAAGTCTGTTTCTCCTCCGATAATTATGCTTTTCATATCATCACCTCGTCCATTTTATAATTCTAACGTAAATATTTGTCTATATCAATAAAAAAACTTTAATTTTACATAAGTTTACGATATAATGTGTATGGGTGATAAAATGAAAAAATTAAGCGAATTATATGATATAGATAGTGATGTAGAAATAGGCGCTGTTAAGATAAATTCAAAACAAGTTGAAAAGGGAGATATTTTTGTTTGTACTATGGGAGTTACTGCTGATAGACATGATTTTATAGAAGAAGCAGTGAAGAATGGAGCTAGTGCTATTGTTGTTAGTAGAGATAACATCACTTCCTCTGTTCCAGTAATAAAAGTTGATGATACAAATAGTGAGTTATCTAGATTATGTCAAAGGCTTTATGATTATCCAGAAAATGAATTAACAATGATAGGGGTAACAGGTACAGATGGAAAAACTTCAACTGCTACTATAATTCAAACTTTAATAGGTAAGGATAATTGTGGTTATATTGGAACTAATGGTAGAAGTTGGAAAGATAAAGTTATGGATGATAATCCGAATACGACACCTGATGAAACACTTTTATATAAGTTTTTAAGAGATTTTAGAAATGATGGTTGTTCTTATGCTGTTATGGAAGCAAGTAGTGAAGCATATTTTAGAAAGAGACTAGAAAACTTAGAATATGATGTAAGTGTTTATACTAATATTACGAGTGAACATTTAAATATTCATGGTAGTTTTGAAAATTATATAGACTGCAAAAAGGAAGTTTTTAGAAGATGTAAAAAAGATGGTCATTGCATTTTAAATAGTGATGATTCTCATTTTCTTGAAGTTAAAAAAGCTTGTAATGGAAAGGTTTTAACATATGGAAAAGGAGAAGATAATGATCTTCAAATTGTTAAGTTTAGTGTATTTCCTGACAAAACATTAATTACTTGGAAATATGATGGAGAAATATATGATGTTGAAAGTCCATTATTAGGAGATTTTAATGTATATAATTTATCTGCTGGTCTTTTATCTGCAATATCACTTGGATTTGATATTAATGAATTAATAAAAAATATACCTAATATTAAAATTAGTGGTCGTTTGGAATTATTAGATACTAATACACCTTATTATGTCATGGTTGATTATGCTCATACACCAAATGGTATTTCTAACTTACTTAATTTTGTACATACACTTGATATTAATAGATCAATTGTAGTAATTGGACAGGCAGGAGAGAGAGATTACTTAAAAAGACCAAAGGTTGGTAACGCTGTTGTTAATAATGCTAGTTATGCTATATTTACTTATGAAGATCCCAGAAGTGAAGATCCAAAAGATATATGTGAAGATATTATTAGTGAGCTAAAGAATGATCACGATAACTATGAAATAGTAATAGATCGTCATGATGCTATAGAAAAAGCAGTTATGATGGCAAAAGATAAAGATATGGTTCTTATTTTAGGAAAAGGAAATGAAACATATCAAAAACTAAAGAATGAAACAATTTATTTTAATGATATAGAAGAAGCTTATAGTGCTGTTAAAAAACGTAAGGAATTAGAAAAGGTTGCATCATAATGATGTAACCTTATTTTTTTCTAAATCTATTTCCTGTTTTATAGTAGGTATAGGCTTCTTCTTTTATACCAAGTTTTGTATAGTCATTGAAGTATTCTGGTTTTTGATCTACTATCATATATTCAAAATCTTCTGTTCTTCTTTTTATTAATGAGTCTAAATCACTTTCGTTGTATACAAAACATTCACTATTATGTTGATCTAGAAATTCTGAAGAATGGAAAAAATTAATACCTAAAACAAGGTTTCTTCTTTGCTCCATTGTAATTCTTTTTGGGATTATGTTATATGATTCAATTAGATCAACAGGAATATATTCTGCAAATGCAGAATCATCACTTAAATAATCTGATAATTCTTTTATTATTTGATTATTTTCAATGAATTCTGCTGTAAAGTCAATATCATTTACATCTTTTCTTACTAAAAGCATTTGATTCATTAAACTATTGAAGTATGACATAATATCACTCCCATTCTGCAACGTATTATAAATAAATTGTCTAGATTTGTCAATTTTATCATATATTTTAATGGGTGATTTAATTGTTAAGTAGTTTGTATATGTTATTAAAGGGTATATTTTTGACTGGTTCTTATTCTAATCAAATTTTTCCTGATCCATTATCAAAAGAAGAAGAGGATTATTGTATTAAACAGATGATGCTTGGAGATACTAATAGTAGAAATAAATTAATAGAACATAATTTAAGATTGGTTGCGCATATTGTTAAAAAATTTGAAAGTAAGTATGTGGATCAAGATGATTTGATAAGCATTGGTACAATTGGATTAATAAAAGGTGTAGATACATTTTCGAATGATAAGGGAGTTAGGATAACAACTTATTGTGCGAGATGTATTGAAAACGAAGTTTTGATGTATTTCAGAAGTAATAATAAAACAACAAAAAATATTTCAATAAACGAATCTATTGGTTATGATAAAGATGGTAATGAAATATCTATTATGGATGTTTTAAAAGCTCCTAAACCTGATTTTGTTGAAGAGATTAGTTTAAAAGAGAATATAGCTTTATTAAATGAATATATGAGTGTATTAACTGAAAGGGAAAAGGAAATACTAATTAGGAGGTATGGTCTTTTAAATAGAGATGAACAGACACAAAAAGAAATAGCTAAAGAATTAAAGATTTCTCGTAGTTATGTCTCTAGAATAGAAAAACGTGCTTTAACTAAAATATTACGTGAATTTATTAAAAATAATAAGTATGATGAAGTATAGACATTAGATGCAAATATAGTTATAATAAATGGAAACAGGTGGGAATAAGAAATGAAGAAGAAAAGTAGAATTTTTTTAGTTAGTGTAATTGTGATTTTATTTATTATACTTGGTGTTTTTATGGGTAATTTTGATTATAATAAATTATCTAAAGTTAGAAAAGAAGATAAGATCGTTAATTATATAGAAAATGAAATGTTTAAGTATGGTAGTTTTAATAAAAAAATTAAGGTACAAAATAAAAATAAATTAAATTCTCAATTTTTTATTAGTGGTCCTATATATACTTGTCCAAATAATAAAATGACAGATGAAAATTTGGTAGTTGTAGATGGAGAAAAAGTAAAAAGTATAAAGACAAAAGTTGATGGTAATAGGATTTCTTATTTGATTAATGACTCGATGGGGAGTATTAAACGGGGTTATAAAAAGATTATATATAAAGATCATGAAGCTCCATCTCTTACTATAAATGGTAGTGATATTGTTAATCTTTATGTTGGCGATAATTATGAAGAAGCAGGTTATAGCGCAATTGATGATTGTGATGGAGAAATTTCTTATAAAGTTAGAACAATTGGTAAGCTTGATACAAAAAAAGAGGGGACCTATCATTTAAAGTATAGTGTTTCAGATTCTTCTCGGAATAAAACAGAGCTTACAAGGACAGTAGTTGTTTCAGAAAAACCTAAAAAAGGAGTAGTGTACTTAACTTTTGATGATGGCCCAAGAATGGGTACTACAAATATTATTTTAGATATATTAAAAAAAGAAGGAGTTCCTGCAACTTTCTTTGTAACAAATTCTGGTCCTGATAGTTTAATTTTACGTGAGTTTAGAGAAAACCATTCAGTAGCTCTCCATTCTTCTAGTCATAATTATTCTTACATATACTCGTCATTAAATAATTATTTTAGTGATTTATCATCAGTTCATGATAGAGTGTATAAAATTACTGGTTATGATAGTAGAATTATTAGATTTCCAGGTGGTTCTAGTAATACAGTTAGTAGAAAATATTCACCTGGTATTATGACTGAACTTACTAAAGAGGTAGTTCAAAAAGGTTACAAGTATTATGATTGGAATATTAATAGTGGTGATGCTGGAGAGACAACTGATCCTAATGTTATTATTGAAAATGTTACATCAAAATTATCTAAAGATAGAGAAAATGTTATACTTATGCATGATATAAAACCTTATACCAGAGATGCTTTAGAAAGAATTATAAAGATTGTGAAAGAGCGAGGTTATCAGTTTGATAAAATTACTACTAAAACAGATATGATGGTACAGAAGATAAATAACTAGAAAAATATCTATTATTATAGTATAATAAAAAACAGGTGATTTAGATGAATATGATACCTGATATGTATCAAAAAGATATTTTTCATATTAACTATAAGAAACTAAAAAAAAGTGGAATTACTTGTTTAATTTTTGATTTAGATAATACTTTAGCACTTATTAGTGAGAAGAAATGTCCTGAAAAAACAAGAGAGTTAATAAAAAAATTACAAGAAGATTTCTTAATAATTATTATTTCTAATAATACAAGAAGAAGAATAGAACCATACAAAAAAGATTTAGGTATTGATGCTGTTGCACTTGCGATGAAGCCTCTTACAAGAGGACTTAGAAAGATACGACATATGTATAAATTAAAGAAAAAAGAAATGATAATGATAGGAGATCAGTTGGTTACAGATGTTTTATCGGCTAAACAATTTAGAATAAAGGCAATTTTAGTTGATCCACTTGGCGAAGCTGATTTAAAAATTACTAACTTAAATAGAAAAATAGAAAAGAAAATATTAGATCATTATCATAAACGTAATGTTTTTGAAAGAGGGAAGTATTATGATAAAAAAATGTAGTGGTTGTGGAGTAGTACTACAAGATGAAAACATGTTACAAGAAGGTTATACTACTTCTTTAGAAAATGATGTTTGTCAAAGATGTTTCCGTATCAGAAATTATGGTGAATATCAAGTTGTTGCTAAAACTAATGAAGAATATATAGAAATTTTAAAGGAAGTTGGTAAGACTAAAGACTTAGTTTTATATGTTACAGACTTACTTAATTTAGAAGAAGATATTTTAAAGATTAGAGAATATATTCCTAATAAAATGATTTTAGTTTTAAATAAAAGAGATGTTTTACCTAGAAGTGTAAAGAATGAGAAATTAGTTAAGTATTTTGAAAATGAAAAACAAAATTTTGAAGATGTTATTGTAGTTAGTGTAGAGAAGAATGAAAATATTGATTATCTATTAAAGAAAATTAAAATGTTACAAACTTCCAAAAATGTTTATGTAGTAGGACATACTAACGCTGGAAAATCTACTTTGATTAATAAACTTATTAGAAATTATGCAACAGTAGCGCAAAATGAACTTACAATGTCTCCACTTCCTTCTACAACACTAAATACTATTGGTATAGATATAAATGAGTATTTAACTTTAATTGATACCCCTGGTCTTGTTGATATTAATTCTTTAGTTAATTATAGTGAAGCAAAACTATTGAAGAAAATAAGTCCAAGAAAAGAAATTAAGCCTAGAACATATCAATTAAAGAGGGGACAAAGTATTCTTATTGAAGATATAGTTAGAATAGATTATGTAGAGGGTGAAAAAAATAGTTTTACTTTATTTATTTCTAATGATTTAAAGGTTAAGAGATTTATTAATCCTCGTCATCAAGAATTAAAAGATTTGAATAAAACTAGTTATGATATAAAGTATGATAATGATTTAGTAATTGATGGACTTGGTTTTGTAAAGATTGTTAATAAAGGTAAAATTGATGTTTATATAGATAAAAATATTAAAACATTTATTCGTAATTCGTTAATTTAGATTCCATATTCTTTTGATTCAGGATCTTTAAATAGGTTTTGATGAGGTGGGTTATATGTAAATATAGCGAATATAGTAAAATTAAGTATTAAGAGAATGGCACTTATAATATTTAGATATTTGTAGTGCTTTTTTGTTGATATTTTAGAGGCTATTACTTCACTTAAGAAGATTGATATAAATAATATTATTAGAGTTAAGATCATTACTTCACCTAATAGATAGTAAGTTGGTAAATATAGAATTAATAAGATTATGATTGTAGCCATTGTTCTAATGTAGGACTTAAATAATGTGTTTTTATCATGATAAAATAAGTTAGATATAAAAGAAAATACAATTGTTGATGTAAAAATCATTTTTAAATGTTCCCAAATACTTTCGTTAACTGGAAAGAACAAACTTGTTATAAAGTTTGGCATAAAGTCATATCCAAAATGGAATAAGCCACAAATAAGAAATATTATAATTGAATTTATTATTATTTTTTTTTTCATAGTATCACCTAGTAATAGTATGATATTTAATATCTAAAATATTCTTAATTATGATATAATAGGTTGTATGGAGTTGGTATTATGAAAACAAAAGTAATTAGTAATACGTATTTAAGAGATATTGAAGACTATGAGATGAAGCTTTATTTAAATATTGATTGGGCTTATATATGTGTTAAGAAATTAATAAAGTGTAGAGAAAAATTTATTATAAAGAATAATTTGTGTGTTATGGACGATGGTTATTATATTTTTGAAGTAGTACCTAAAAATAGTGATTATGCAATGAGATTATTTTTAGATAAAGATAAAAAGCCACTTGAATATTACTTTGATGTATGTAGAAATGTAAGACTTGATGAGAAATTTAAGATTCCTATGTATGATGATTTATATTTAGATGTTACTTGTTTATTTGGAGAGATTAATGTTTTAGATGAAGATGAACTATTAGATGCATATAAAAATGGAGAATTTAGTAAAACAGAACTTGATGGTATATATAGTACAAAAGACAGATTAATAGATGAAATAAAAAATCATTCTAATAAATGTATGAATATTGATTATTTGAAATACTTAGAAGGTATGTAGTTATAGAAAAAGAATTTAATTTATGATATAGTAAAAAATAATTTGTAGAGGAAGTGATGTTTATGAATAATGATCTTGCGAGTGAAATTAGAAGCAAAGTAGATATAGTAGACATCATTGGTGAGAGAATTCCTTTGGTCGCTAAAGGAAAGAATTTTTTTGGTGTTTGTCCCTTTCATGAGGATACTAATCCTTCTATGAGTGTATCTAGGGAGAAGCAAATATATCGTTGTTTTTCTTGTGGGGCAAGTGGTAATGTTTTTACTTTTTTAATGAATTATGATCATAAAGAATTTAGAGAAGTATTAAAAGATTTAGGTGAGAGAGTAGGAATAAATACATCATCTATTAAAGTAGCTAACAAAACAACAAAATATGATAATTTATATGAAGCTTATTCTTTTTCTTCTAAATATTTTCAAAACAATTTACTTTCTCAAAAGGGAAGAGCAGCTCGTGAATACTTGAAAAATAGAGGAATAAATGATGACGTTATTAAAGAATTTCAGGTTGGGTTATCTTTAATAGATAGTAGAGATTTAACTTTACTTCTTACAAGTAAAAATTATGATTTAAAAACACTTAATCAAATAGGTTTATCTAGTGATGGACATGACGTATATAAAAATAGAATTATGTTTCCATTACATGATCCATATGGAAAAATAGTTGGTTTTTCTGGAAGAATATATGAAGATATAGACAAGGATAAAAATAAATATTTAAATACTAAAGAAACTGTTATTTTTAAGAAAGGTTCATGTCTTTATCATTATCATATTGCGAAAGATGCGGCGCGTGTTGAGAAACGTTTAATTATTATGGAAGGGTTCATGGACGTTATAAGAGCAAGTACTATTGGAATTAGAAGTACAGTTGCTTTGATGGGAACAGCTTTAACGGAAGAACAAATATCTTTGATTAAAAGATTATCTAAAAATATTATTATTTGTCTAGATGGAGATGGTCCTGGGAGACATGCTGCCTTAAAAGTAGGTGAGCATTTACAATCTGAAGGAATTGAAGCTAGGGTTGTTACTATACCAGGTGATGATGATCCGGACTCATATATCTTAAAGTATGGAAAAGATTCTTTTTATGGTTTACTTGATAGAGCTCGTGAATATAACGATTATAAGATTGAAGTCTTGAAAGAAAATGTTAATTTTCAAAGTGAAGAGTCGCTTGCTAAATATATTAATAGTGTTTTAGAAGAAACTGCAAAGATAAAAGATGAGATTAGAGTGGAAATTATCTTAAAAAAACTTGCAAAAGATTATAATATAGGGTATAATACACTGGAAAAAAGGTTTCAGGAGTTTAAGACTTTGAAACCTAAAGCAACAGAGATAAAGGTAAGAAAAATAGAAAAGTCCAAACGTAAAGATAAGTACAATATGGCTATGGAACAAATAATTTATTTGATGCTTAATAATGATTGGGTTATTGATCAAGTAGAGAATGAGAACTTAATATATCCACGTAATGAAGAAAGACTCTTAACTAGTGAGATAATTTATTTTTATAAAAAATATGGGTATATTAATGTTGCGGACTTTTATACTTACATTCAGGATAAACCAGACTTACTTAGACTATTGAATGATATTGTTTCTAGTAAATACTTAGATAGTATTGAAAAGAAAGATCTATTTCCATATTTTAGAGTTGTAAAAGAATATAGTATTGAAATGCAAAAAAAGAGAATGGAAGAGAAAATGAAGTTGGAAGATGATCCAATGAGACAGGCGCAAATAGCTAAGGAGATAGTAAGGTTAAAGTTAGGAGAATAGGTATGGTTGGAGAAATTAAGACACTAGAAGAAAGAAAAAATAAGTTAATAAAATTGGGTAATAGTCAAGGATATGTTACTTATGAACAACTTGCTAATGAATTAAAGGGATTAGAGATTGATAGTGATTCTCTAGATGATCTTTATAATGCTTTAACAGAAGCTGATATTGATATTGTTTCTGAAGATGGTAGTGATGATGCTAGTGGTGAAGAAATTACTGATACAGTTCAAGTAGAAGATTTAACAATGTCTAAGGATATTAAAATAAATGATCCTGTTAGAATGTATTTAAAAGAAATTGGACGTATTAATTTGCTTACATCTGATGAAGAATTTGAATATGCAAAAAGAGCTGAAGAAGGAGATGAAGAAGCAAAGAAAATGCTTGCTGAATCTAACCTTCGTTTAGTTGTTTCTATTGCTAAACGTTATGTTGGTCGTGGAATGTTATTTTTGGATTTGATTCAAGAAGGTAACATTGGTCTTATGAAAGCAGTAGATAAGTTTGATCCTACTAAAGGATATAAGTTTTCTACATATGCAACTTGGTGGATAAGACAAGCTATTACTCGTGCTATAGCTGATCAAGCAAGAACAATTCGTGTACCAGTTCATATGGTTGAAACAATTAATAAACTTGCTAGAGTACAACGTCAATTAACTCAAGAATTAAATCGTGAACCTACTGATGAAGAAATTGCTAAAAAGTTAGGAATTACAGTTGAAAAAGTAAGAGAAGTGTACAAAATTAGTCAAGATCCAGTTTCTCTTGAAACACCAATTGGTGAAGAGGAAGATTCTCATTTAGGAGACTTTGTTCCTGATGAAAGAATGATGGGACCTGAAGAGTACGCAACTGTTGAAATGTTAAAAGAAGAATTGGCAGGAGTACTTCTTACTTTAACTGATCGTGAAGAAAAAGTATTGAGATTACGTTTTGGATTAGATGATGGACAATGTAGAACTCTTGAAGAAGTTGGTCAAATCTTTGGAGTTACTCGTGAAAGAATTAGACAAATTGAAGCAAAAGCACTTCGCAAATTAAGACATCCATCACGTAGTAGAAAGTTAAAGGATTTCTTAACAGACTAATGAAGTTAAATACAAGATTAAAAAAAATAGGGGATTTAGTGGATGCTAATTCCCTTGTTTTGGATATAGGTTGTGACCATGCCTTTTTAGATATTTATTTAGTAAAAGAAAGAGGTTTTAAAAAAGCGATTGCTTCTGATATTGGAGAGGGACCTTTAAAAAGTGCATTAGATAATATAAAAAAATATAAAGTAGAAGATAAAATTGAACTTAGACTTGGGGATGGACTTAGTACTTATACTGATGATATAGATACTGCTGTAGTATCAGGAATGGGTGGTAGGACAATAATAGGGATATTTAAAAATAATTTTGCTATCACTAAGAAGTTAAAACAAATCATCCTTTCTCCTAATAATTACCAAGAAGATGTTAGAAAGTTCTTTAGAAAAAATGGTTTTTATATAGAAGATGAAGAACTTGTAAAAGAGGGTAAGTATATTTACCAAATTATAAAATTAAAAAAGGGAAGAAAAAAATACAGCAGGAAAGATGATTTTTTTGGACCAGTTATTTTAGAAAAAAAAGGAAAGTTATTTGAAGAATACTATGCTAGAGAATTAAAATCTAGAGAGATATTGTTAGATATATTACCTAAGAACTATAGACTTAGAAAATTTCAAATAAAACGAGAAATTTCTATGATAAAAGATGAATTGTAATTTTTGTGAATATTTATATTTCTATATAGTAAATAGGTATCAATTTGAATAATTCGTTAAGGAAAAAAGATTAATTTAGATCTTTTTTTCTTTTCTTTTGTAAAAAGTACGATTTGTTTAATTAATAGTTCTTTGTTATAACATCATCACCAATCAAAGAAGGGAGAGATGTTATGGTTGGAATTAAAGGATATAAATTTAAGACATTACATGATTTAGAAAAGAAAAAGTATATAAAAGGTAGTAAGGAATATGGTAGATAATATAATAAATTTCTTTCTATCAACATTTTCTTTCTTAGGACATTTATCATATGGAAAAGAACTGCTTGTATTTATAATATCAATTATGCCAATTTCAGAACTTAGAGGAGGTTTGTTAGCGGCTAGTATTTTAGGACTTAAACCTATTCCGTCATATATAATTTCTATTTTAGGTAACTTAATACCAATTCCTCTTGTATTATTATTTTTTAGAGCAATATTAGATTTTTTAGAAAAAAGAAACTTATTTAATGGATTTAGTACTTATCTTCATAAAAAAGTAGAAAAAAATAAACAAAGTATTGAAAAGTACGGGTATTTTGGTTTAACTTTATTTGTAGGTATACCATTACCAGGAACTGGTGCTTTTACAGGTTGTTTAATAGCGTCAGTTCTTGATATGGATAAAAAGAAATCTTTTTTAGCAATAGTACTCGGAGTATTAATGGCTAGTATTATTATGATGGTTGTATCCTTTGGACTATTAAAAGCAATTTTCTAGTTCAAAATAAAATAAGCTATTTTGTTTTAGCTTATTTTTTTTCTTTGTTAATACCAATCATACTTCCTAGAATAGAAGTTATTAGTAAAATAATATAATATAAAACTAATCTTATCTTAAAATAACTTCTGAAAAATATTATTGAGATAATTAGAAATAGTATGATTGTGGTACCACCTAGTTTTAAACCTTCTAGATATCCGTTCTTTTCTAATTTTTTACCAAGTCTATAACTTGATATAAACAAGATAATTAAAATAGATAATGGTCTTAAATAATTTACTATACTAGTTGATAAAATATTAAAATAGTATAGAGTAGAAATAAAGAATAAGTTCAAAAAAATTACAATTGTTGTTACTAAAAAATGTTTTAAAAAGTTTTTAATATTCATAATAATCCTCCACTAGATATTATGTTAATGTATAAAAAAATATACTATTATTCATAATAATAGAGAGGTGATGATATGGATATCCTTATTGTTTTATATAGAACAATCTTATTTTATTTTGTAATTGCTATTGTATATCGATTTATGGGAAAAAGAGAAATTGGAGAGTTATCAATTATGGATTTGATAGTTTCTATTTTAATAGCTGAGTTAGCGGCTATGGCAATTGATAAATACAAATCTAATGTATTTATATCATTAGTACCTATTTGTGCTCTTGTTTTTATTCAAATAATAACTGCGAAAATATCTTTAAAAAGTCCAGATGTAAGAGAAAAGATAGAGGGAGAACCATCTATTATTATTAATAGGGGAAAAGTAAATTTTGAAGAGATGTTAAATCAAAGATATAATTTAGATGATTTGTTGACACAATTAAGAGAAAAAAGTATAAAAAGTTTAGAAGAAGTAGATTATGCTATTTTAGAGACAAGTGGTAAGCTTTCTGTATTTTTAAAGGACAAGGATCATAGTTATCCTTTGCCAGTTATATTGGATGGGAAAGTAGATAAAGAAACTTTAGTTCAAATTGGTAAAGATGAAGAGTGGTTAAATAAAAAATTAAAAGATAATAATGTTACTGCAAAACAAGTTTTTTATGCATTCTATAAAAATAAGCATTTATTTTTTATTGAAAATGAGAACGTTAAATAGACAAAATATTTAAAAGAATTAGTATATATTAGTATTGGTGATAAGATGAAAAAATTAATATTAATAATACTAATTCTTTTTTGTATACTTCTTTTAATACCTAATAAAGAAAAAAGTGAGAGAAAAATAGAAGTAGTTAAAGAGAAAAAAGCTGTTTTTTTTAGTTATATAGAATTACAAAAGTATGTTAAAAATACAAATGTATCTGATAGTAAAAAGAGTGTAGATAACATTGTAAATACATTAGATGAATATAAATTTAATATGTTAATCTTACAAGTTAGAAGTTTTTCTGATGCTATCTACGAATCTAAGTTATTTCCTTGGAGTAGTAGTGTGTCTAGTAGTGAGGGGGTAAACCCTGGATATGATGTTTTAGCGTATTTTATTAAGCGTTGTCATGAGAAAAATATAGAAGTACATGCTTGGGTTAATCCTTACCGAATTAGAAATAATAATGATACAAGTACTATAAGTGAGAAAAATAAAGCATATTCATTATTAAATACTAATAGTGTTCAAATTAGTGAAGGTGGTATATTTTATAATCCCGCTAGTGAAGAAGTTAAGATTTTAATAGTTGATGGAATATCAGAAATAGTATCTAATTACTCTGTTGATGGAATTTTATTTGATGATTATTTTTATCCAAATTCAACAATAGATCTAGAAAACTTTCGAGAATATAGTAAAAATAATGATATTTCTTTGGAAGAGTATCACTTGATGCAAGTTAATGATTTAGTAAAGAGGGTATATGATGTTACTAAGAAACATAATGTTTTATTTGGAATAAGTCCAGAGGGAAACATTTCTAATAATTATAGTAAGAATTTTGCTGATGTTAAGAAATGGGGAAGTGAAGATGGATATGTAGATTATTTAATGCCTCAAATATATTATGGTTTTAATAATGAGGTGCAACCATTTTATCAGGTTTTAGCAGAGTGGAATGATTTAATTAAGAATAATAAAATATTACTTATGCCAGCACTTGCTTTTTATAAAGTAAATCAACAAGATAAGTATGCAAAAGGTGGTATTAACGAATGGTGTGATGAAGATGATATTATTATGCGACAAGTAATTTTAAGTAGAAATGCTACTAGATATGGAGGATTTGCTATATTTAGATATGATTCTATATTTTCTGATGATTTGTCTTTACCAATATTGAAAGAAAAAGAAAATTTAAAAAAGATAATATAAATGAATTATTGAAGATATTATTTTTATTGTCTAATGACATTTTATTGTAAATCTGTTACACTATAATAGGTGATAGTAGATGTTGGAAATAAAGAATGTAAGTGTTAAGCTAAAAAGTACAAATAATTATCTTATACGAAATATATCTTTATATGTAAAAAACGGACGATTAGTACCAGAAACAGAATTAAGTAATGCTGAAAAACAAATTTTATTTGATTATGCAAAAAATAGATATGATTATGAAATAGAATTTGGTGAAATATTGTATAATGGTAAAAATATCAATGAAATATCTAACAGGAAAGAAAAAAACAAATTAATATCAACTGTTAAAAAATTACAAGAAATTAAAAATGATACAATTTCCAATTGTGTATATAAAAAGTCCTTCTCAAAAGAATGTCGGAAAACAAATTTTTTTGCTAAAGAAATGAAAACCCTTCTTAAAGAGGAAGATAGTTTAATTATTGATTATGAGAAAACAAAATTTGATAGTAAAACTCTTAAATTTATTGGTAAACCACTTACGGATAATGGTTTTACTTTGGTTGAATTAATAGCTACTATATCGATTTTAGCAGTACTAGCATTAATGGCAGTTCCTAATGTTGTTGGTGTTACTGAGAAGAGTAAAGAGAAAACTTATGTTGAAGATGCTAAAAGAATGATATCTTTAGCTGAGTATAAAGTTAGTTCTGAGTCTAAATATAAACCATCAGGTTCTTATGGTGCTGTTTGTATTTATTTAGATGATTTTGATTTATCAACGAATGGTCAAGGAAAAGCTCCTAATGGAGGTACTTATTTAACAAATAAGTCTTATGTAAGAGTTACAAAAGATGAAGAATATTATTCAAATGGTGTATCTAGTGGCTTTTATGAATTAAAATATTCTGTTCAATTGGTTGAACAGAAAGAAAATAGTTATTTTGGTGTTCAAAATATAGCAAAAGATACATTATATAAAACTGGTAATGCTTCTAGTTTAGTAAGTAAAACGAAACCTTTATCTTCATTCTCTGACTGTAATGGAAAAAAGGTGACTTCTGATTCACAAGATTCTGGTACTGGGGAAACATCTAGTGAGGTAACTTATCCTGAGCCATCTATTAATGAAGATTTTAATGCGGCGAGTAGTATAGTTGGTTATTCTAATGCTATGAAAAACACTTCTGCTTGTATAAGCACACCAAATTATTCCTTTACTTTTAAATTTAAACCTAGTTATTATCCTGCTAGTTTTGGTTCAGGTAAAACAGCTGATTTAAAAATAGGGGATACTGTTGTTAGTACTAGTAATATAGTTCTTGATAATACTGGCTCTAATCCTATGCTTATAACAGCAGTTGCGGAGTTTGAAGTTAGCTGCCAAGATGCTAAGTTTATGGGAAGTAAGGGACCGATAGTAATTGATTTTCCAGCAGGAGTATTTTATAAATTAAATACTGATATATCAAATCAAGCAACTTCTATTTCCACTGGTGTGGCAAAGGAAAATTATAGTAGTAATTAACAAGTGATTTTTATTTTGATTGATGCCATCTTATTATAAATTTGATAAAATTGTGTATAGTAGGTGATAATAAATGTTAGAAATAAAAGGTATAAGTGTAAAACTAAAAAAAACAAATAATTATCTTATAAAAAACATATCTTTATGTGTTAAAGATGGACGATTGGTTCCTAAAACAAAATTGAGTGATTTAGAAAAAAAAGTATTATTTAGTTATGCTAGTAATAAACGTGATTATGAAGTGAAAATAGGAAAAGTATTATTTAATGGTAAAGATATAAATAAAATTGCTGATACTCAAGAAAAAACTAAATTAATGTCTACTGTTAAACAAATTCAGGAAAAGAAAAGTAATTCCGTTTCTAATTTTATATGTAAACAATCGTTATCTAGGGAAAATCAAGAAATAATAAATAAACAAGATAGTTTGATGTTTAATTATGAAAATAAAGATTTTGATAGAAATGATTTAAGATTTGTAGGTCGTCCTTTGAATGATAATGGTTTTACTTTAATTGAATTAATTGCAACGATATCTATTTTAGCTATTTTGGCTTTAATCGCAGTTCCAAATGTTGTTGGTGTTTCTGAGAAAAATAAAAATAAAACATATTTGGAAGATGCTAAGCGAATGGTTTCTTTGGCTGAATATAAGGTTAATTCTAGTTCAAGTAATAAACCTGGTACTGGTGGTGTTAATTGCTTTTATATTTCTGATTTGGGAACTAATGAATTTTCAACTGAAAATGGAAAAGCACCCAATGGTGGTAAATATGACTTGGAAAAATCATATGTAAAGGTTGAAAATACATTCACTTCTTGCGGATCTGTAATTGATTACTCTGTTCAATTAATTGAAAATAAGGACAATAAAAATTATTTTGGTATTTCTGAAATAAGTAAAGATAATTTATATAAAAAAGATTTATCTAAACTGATAACAAAAAGTAAAACTAGTTTTGGTACTTGCTGTATATCTAAAAGTGGTTCTAGTAATAGTGGTGGTACTGGTGGAAGTATATCAGGTAGTACAGGTGGTAGTATAGCAGGGAGTGATACTAGACCTTCTTACAATGAGTCCGTTACAATTGATCTAAAAGTTGATAAAAAAAATTTTGGTTCCTGCGGAGCTATTGAAAATTGGTTTTTAAGTAAGTCAAAGTGTAGAAACCCTAGTGATAAAGATTATGTTAATTTTGAAATTAGAGGAATAGGACCAAATTTACAGTATACTAGCTGTGCTTCTTTTAATATACCAGTTAATTTTGTAGATAATGGTGTTTATGGTGACCAGATTAGCGCAACTTGTAAAAATGAATCTAGTTATTATACTGTGAGTGTTCCATTAGACTGTTCTGATAGTGTATTTAAAAAATCTAAAGGAGCCTTGGTATTTGAATTTCCAGGTCGTTTAATAAGTAATAGTGATGGTACTGTTTATAATGTTGCAAAATTAATATCTGCAGGTGTTAAAGATTCAGCGTCTTGTTAGAAAAAGTTAAATAATAATTGATTTAAGAAAAAAAACATGATATAGTTAGTATAGGTGATAGTATGAAAACAATATTAAAAATGAAGAATAATTCAAAAGGATTTACTTTAATTGAGTTGTTAGCAGTTATTGTTATTTTAGGTATATTAATGATTACAGCGATTCCTGCCGTTACAAAATATATTAATAATTCAAAGAAGGATACTTTTGCGGATAGTGCAAGTGCATATATCAATTCAGCTAGATATTCATTACTTAATGATGAGTATACTGATTGTGCATTGCCAGCTGAGGATAATCAATGTGTCTATATGACAATTGATAATATTGATATTGATAAAGGAACAGGTAAGTCTTCTTATGGCAAAGACTATGAGTCAACTTCATATGTAAAGGTTACATATGATGGTAAAGGTTTAAAATATGAAATAGATTTACTTGATTCAAATGGAAATGGGACTACAGCATTAACTTCTGAAAAAGACTTGGGACGTGATAAAATAAAAGCTAAATCAGCTAGTAGAACTATAACTCCTCCTACTACTACGTGCACAAAATGTACTAAATAAAGGAAGATTTCTTCTTTTTTTTTATAAACATTTGATATAATGTAAATAGTTTGGAGGTATTTTATGTTATTGATAGGAAGTCATGTTGGTTTTAAAAAAGATACACAGATTTTAGGAAGTTTGGAAGAAGCTTTATCATACGGTTCAACAACCTTTATGTTTTATACTGGTGCTCCACAAAATACTAAAAGATGTGAGATATCAGATGAATTAACACTTTTAGCACTTAATAAAATGAAAGATACAGATATAGATTACTCAAAAGTAATTGTTCATGCACCATATATAATTAATTTAGCTAATAATAAAGATCCGGATAAATTTATGTTTTCTGTAAGATTTTTGCAAGAAGAAGTAGAACGTTGTAGTAAGTTAGGTATTAAGAATATGGTACTTCATCCAGGAAGTCATGTTGGATTAGGTATTGATGAAGGTATATCTAATATTGTTACTGGTCTTAATATGATTTTAGATAATAGTGATGTTACAATTTTATTAGAGACTATGGCTGGTAAAGGTACAGAGATAGGTTCTAATTTTAATGAAATAAAAAAGATAATTAATGGAGTTCATAATAAAGAACGTATTGGTGTATGTATGGATACATGTCATATGAATGATGCTGGTTATGATCTTACTGATTTTGATAAGTTACTTAATTATTTTGATGAAGTAGTTGGTTTAGAATTTTTACATTGTATTCATATAAATGATAGTAAAAACGAAAAGTCTTCTCATAAAGATCGTCATGAAAATATAGGATTTGGTACAATAGGATTTGATACATTGATTTCTATTATATATAATGAACGTTTATCTGATATTCCTAAGATATTAGAAACACCATATGTAGGAGAACATCCTCCATATAAATATGAAATAGAAATGATTAAAAATAAAAAATTTGACCATAATATAATTGAGAAAATAAAAGAGCAAGTTTAAGTTAACTTGCTTTTATAATACATGTATAATTCTTTAATTTTTTTATATAAATCTTTATCTAGTTGTTGTTCTAAGTCTTTAAAAGATGATTCATCTCCATTTAATATAAATTTATAATTTCTTTTTATGAAATTATATATTATAATAGAGTCTCTAGATGAAAGCATAAAATTATTTTTATATGCATAATCTATAATTATTTCTGGAGATAGAGTTGTTTTTACATAATTTTCAATAATTTTTTTATAAATAAGCATCACCATTAAAAATATATGAAATAAGTTTTTAATTATGTGATAAAATATAAGTAGAAGGAGGCAGTTATTATGAGAAAGAAATTAAATAAGAAAAAGAGTCCATTATTAGATGAAATAGAACAAAGAAGAATAGTTGTGATTTTATTTGTCGTTGCTTTACTATTTATAATTTTATTTGTAAAACTTTATGTTGTAATGATTGTTGACTCTTCTAAATATAAGAAAAAATTAGATAAACTTTCTTATAATACTGTTGAAGGTAGTAGTGCTCCTCGCGGTAGGATTTATGATAGAAATCATAATATATTAGTTGATAATATTGCGGTTAAGACAATTTATTATACAAAGAGTAAAAAAGTGTCTAGTAGTGAGGAAGTTAAGCTTGCTTATAAAGTTAGTCCTCATTTAAATTTAGATTTATCAAAATTAACTAGTAGGGCTAAAAGGGAATTTTATGTAGAAATCCATCCTAAGATTGCGAAAAGTAAAATTAAAGATAGTGAATGGGAAAAATTAAAACAAAAGAAATTAGATGCGACTGATATTAAGAATTTAAAGATAGAACGTATTACTGATGATGAGATTAATTCTATGAATGATTCTGATAATAAAGCTGCTTATTTATATTACTTAATGAATAAAGGTTATGCTTATGATGAAAAGACAATTCGTACAGGTGATGTTACAGATGAAGAGTATGCATATATTTCTGAAAATAATGAAGAATTAACTGGTTTTAATACTAGACTTGATTGGGAGAGAGTTTATCCTTATGGAGATACATTTAAAACTATTCTTGGTAAGGTTTCATCTACTTCTCAAGGACTTCCTGTTGAAGAAAAGGAATATTATTTAAAACAGGGATATTCATTAAATGATAGAGTTGGAATTAGTTATATTGAGAAACAGTATGAAACATATCTTAGAGGAACTAAGGCTGTATATGAAGTTATTAATAGTAATGAACTAAAATTGGTTTCTGAGGGGAAACGTGGTAATGATATAGTTTTAACTATTGATATAAATTTACAAAAACAACTTGAGGAAATACTTACTGATGAGGTTACAAAGGCAAAGAGTGAGGCTAATACACAGTATTATGATCATTCTTCAGCAATCATACAGGATCCTCAAACAGGTGAAGTGTTAGCTATGGCATCTAAGCAAATTGTAAATGGTACGATAGTAGATAATACTTCTAGTATTTTAACGTCTCCAGTAACACCTGGTTCTGTTGTGAAGGGTGCATCTATGTTAGTAGGATATAATACTGGTGCTGTTAAAATAGGGGAATATAAAGTTGATGAATGTATTAAAATTAGGGGTACTAATGAAAAGTGTTCTTCTCATACATTAGGAAAAATTGATGATATTACAGCATTAGCCAAATCTAGTAATGTTTATCAATTTAAAACAGCTATGCGTGTTGCGGGATACGAGTATAAAAGGGGAATGGGACTTCCTTTGGTTCAAAGTGCATTTGATTCTTATCGTAACATGTATCATTCATTTGGACTTGGTGTTAAAACAGGTATAGATTTACCAGTTGAAAGTTTAGGTTATGGAGCAAGTCGTGATACTCAAGCGGGTAATTTGCTTGATTTTGTTATTGGACAATATGAAACATATACTCCTATTCAACTTTCTCAATATATTTCAACTATCGCTAATAGTGGTAGTAGGATAGAGCCTCATTTATTAAAAGAAGTTCATGAATCAACTAATGATGAGAAACTTGGTAAAACAATTCATGAAGTTAAACCAAAAGTTTTAAATAAAATTGATACCAAAGAAGAATATATGCAAAGAGTTAGAGAAGGGTTTTATGCTGTTGTTAATCGTAGTGATGGTTATGGTAGAGGATATATGAATACAGCTTATTCTCCAGCTGGTAAGACCGGAACTTCTCAAAGTTTCATAGATACTGATAATGATGGAGTTATTGATAAAGAAACAATTACTTCTAACTTTATTGGGTATGCTCCAAGTGATAATCCCAGAATGTCAATTACAGTAGTATCTCCAAATTCGTCAAGACCTGATACTTCTACTGATCATGCTAGTTTAGTTACACTAAGAATTACTAAGAGAGCAACTGATGCATATTTTGGATTAAATCCATAAAAATAAAGAAAAAAGGCAAAAAACTTTTGCTTTTTTTGATATTTCTGATATAATACCTATAGACGTAAGGAGGGATAACATGGCAAAAGTAGGAAATAGACAAAATAAAACACTAGTTTGTAGTGTATGTGGTGAAGAAAACTATAGAGATGAAAGAAATGTAAAAAATACAACAGACCGTCTAAACTTAAACAAATATTGTCCTAGATGTAGAAAACATACAGAACATAAAGAGAAGAAGTAATAGGAGATTAATATGAAAGTACCTTATAGAAAAGATAATTTACATTCTAGTATTGATTGGGAAAGATTTTTCGAACTACAATCTGGGTGTAATACAAAAGTTGAAATAATTCATAGTGATAAAAAGGGAAAAGTTAAAACTAAGGTTAGACCAACACGAAAAGGTGGAAGAAGAAAATGATTAATGTAAATGATATTAAAAATGGAATGACTATAATGATAGAGGGTCAAATCTATCAAGTAGTAGAATTTTTACATGTTAAACCAGGTAAGGGTTCAGCTTTTATGAAAACTAAACTTAGAAATATGAGAACTGGTGGTATTGTAGAAAAAACATTTAATACAAATGTTAAGTTCGAAAGAGCAAACATTAATAAACAAAATGTTCAATATCTATATAATACAGGAGATACTTACTTCTTTATGAATATGGATAATTATGAACAATTAGAATTAAGTGCTGATCAAATTGGTGATAATAAAAATTACCTAATTGAAAATATGAATGTGTATGTTATCCTTTATGAAGGAGAACTACTTGGAATAGACTTACCAGATAAAGTTGAATTTACTGTAGTTGAAACTGAACCTGCAGTTAGAGGTAATACAACAAATAATGCACTTAAAGATGCTACTGTTGAAACTGGATTAGTTGTTAAGGTTCCTATGTTTATTGAACAAGGTGAAAAGATCTTAGTTACAACAGCAGATGGTAAGTATTCATCAAGAGCCTAAGGGTTCTTTTTTTCTTGAAAAGTAAAGTTAGATAATATATAATTTATTAAAAAAGGAAGTGCGGTTATGGATAATAAAACAGTTTTAATAACTGGTGGTGCTAGTGGTTTAGGAAAAACCATTTCAAAGTATTTAGCTAGTAGGGGGTGTAATTTAGTAATTTGTTACAATACTAGTGAAGAGAAGGCTATAGAGTTAAGAAAAGAACTTGATGTAGGTAGTACTATTACTATAATTAAATGTGATTTATCTAGTGAAGAAGAGATTAAAAATATGGTTTCGGTATTACATGATAAAAATATTAAAATTGATTATTTAGTTAATAATGCAGCTGTTTGTTATGATTCTTTATATGAAGATAAGACTAAAGAGTTAATGATGAAGACATTTGAGGTTAATACAGTTGGTACTTTTTTACTTAGTAGATTGGTTGCTGATGAAATGTATAAGAATAAATATGGAGCTATTGTTAATATTTCATCTACAAATGGTATTAATAAATATTTTCCAATGACTATTGATTATGATGCTTCAAAAGCAGCACTAAACTCAATTACTCATAATTTATCTTTAGAATATGCACCATATGTAAGAGTTAATGCGGTAGCACCTGGTTGGGTTAAAACAGAAAATGAAATGAAAGACTTAGATATAGATTACATAAAAAGTGAAGAAGATAAAATATTTGTTAGAAGATTTGCAGAAGAGTTAGAGATAGCAAAAGTAGTTGGATTTTTATTATCTGATGATGCTAGTTATATTAATAATCAAATAATTTCTGTAGATGGAGGTACTTATTAATGAAAAAAGAAGAAATTTTAGAATTAGTTAATTCATGTGAAAAAGAGTGTAGCAAAGAGTTTTCAATGCTTGATGAAGATGCTTTTTATAATGCTAGTAAAGTACTAGATGCTTTCCATGAAGAAAAAGTTAGTGAAGTTGATTTTACATCTACTACTGGGTATGGATATAATGATGTTGGTAGAGAAAAGATAGAAAGAATTTTTGCAAAAGTGTTGGGTTTTCCTGATTGTTTAGTAAGAAATCAATTTGTTTCAGCATCGCATGCTTTATCTACTACATTTTTTGCTCTTTTAAGACCGGGGGATATTTTATTATCTATTTCTGGAGAACCATATGATACGTTACATGAAGTTATTGGTATAAAAGATAATCCAAGTAGTTTAAAGTCTTATGGAATAAGTTATAAACAAGTAGATTTAATTAATAATGATTTTGATTATGATAAAATAAAAGAAGTTATTACTGCTTCTAAAATAAAAGTGATTGAAATTCAAAGATCAAAGGGTTATTCTACAAGAAGTAGTCTTTCAATTTCTAAAATACAGAAGGTTACCTCTTTTATAAGAGAGATTGATCCTTCTATTATAATAATGATAGATAATTGTTATTGTGAGTTTGTAGGACGAGATTCTATTTCTGTTTGTGATGTTGATATAGCAGTTGGTTCATTAATTAAAAATCTTGGTGGTGGAATAGCTCCAAATGGAGCATATGTTGCAGGACGTAGTGATTTAGTAGAGTTGGTTGCAGAGAGATTAACTTTACCTGGAGAAGGTAGAGAAGTTGGTCCAACTCTTGGAATAAATAAGAGTATTTTACAGGGACTATTTTTTGCTCCTAGTGTTGTCAATGCCTCTTTAAAGATAGCTGTTTTAACAGCTTGTGTTTTAGAAAAGTTAGGATATGAAGTTGAACCTAGATATAATGATGAAAGAGTAGATATTGTTCAAAATGTAATATTCAATGATAAAGATAAATTGATTAAGTATGTTCAAGGTATTCAAGCTGGTTCTTTTATAGATGCTCATTCAATTCCAATGGCTTGGGATATGCCTGGTTATGATGATCAAGTAATTATGGCAAGTGGCTCTTTTACACAAGGATCTAGCATTGAAATTAGTTGCGATGGACCAATTAGACCTCCTTATATAGCGTACCAACAAGGATCACTTACATATGAATCTGGTAAGTTAGCTATTATCACTGCGATAGAAAAAATATTAAATATGTAAAAAAATGTAGAATATTAGAATCTAGTATGATAATATATTAATAGAGAGGAGTGTGTGTGTGATGTATTCAAGTAGTTATTATGATACTTCTGCAAGTGCAGCAGCTGGAGGTATTATTGGTGCAGTATTTGCATTTTTAGGAGTTTTTATTCTAATAGCTGTAGCTTTAGCTGTACTACAAATTATAGGTACATGGAAGATATTAACAAAAGCTAAACAACCTGGTTGGGGATCTTTAATTCCATTCTATAATCAATATTTATTATGTAAGATTACTGGTGTTAATCCATGGTGGATATTAATTGTAGTATTAAGTCCAATCTTAAATGTTATTCCAATTATCGGTAGTATAGCTTCAATGGCAGTATCTATTTATTTCTTAATTTTACTAAATGTAAGCTTAGCACGTAGTTTTGGAAAAGAAGATAGTTTTGCTGTTGGATTAATCTTACTTGCACCAATTTTTTACTTCATCTTAGGAATAAAAGATGATAATTATCTTGGTGAGAAACCTATGAATGATATAGTATTTAAAAAGGTTTCAGGTAGTATCAATAATTCTAATCAACAAACATCAAATAACTTTGCAACAGGTGAAGATGTAAAATTCTGTAGTAAATGTGGTGCTAAAGTTGATGCTGATACTAAGTTCTGTCCATCTTGTGGAACAGAAATGAATTAAAAAGTTTATTTTAGAATATTTCTAGAATATTCTTTTTTTTTGCTCATATATTGTACCATAAGGAGGATGTTCGTATGATCAACAAACAAAATTTATGGTTTTTAACATTGTTTAGTTTAATATTAGTTCTTAGTGTATATTATATTACTATGCCTAATGATTTATTAGTTAGTAAGGAATCAAATAATGTGGTATCGAAATCAAAGAAATCTAGTGATGATAAAACAAAAACAACTGTAGAAGAGACTAATTCATTGGTAGCACTTAGAGTATCTTTAGAAGAGGAAAGACAAGAGAAAATGGTTAGCCTACAAGAAACATTAACTAATGAAGAATCTTCTACTGATGAGAAAAATACTGCTTATGAACAATTAAAATACTTAAATCAATTACAGGGTGAAGAAGAAAAGATTGAAAAACAAATTAAAGAACAATGTAAATTAGATAGTTTTGTAAAAATTGATGAAAAGAATATAGAAGTAGTCGCAATTAAGGATAAACATGATAGTAGTATTGCTAATAATATCATGCGACTTGTTCAATCCAATTATGATGAAAAAATGTACATCACGGTCAGTTTTAAAAAAAGTTAGGCAAACTAAATGAAACATAATCCTTCTTTCTCATACAATACTTTAGGTAAGTATAAAAGAAGGGAAGAAGAGTATGGCTAAACAAATTTTAACTGCTAGAGAAAGAGAAGTTTTTGAACTTTTGATTTTAAACAAAACAACTAAGGATATAGCTGATGAGTTATTCATTAGTGAAAAGACAGTTAGAAATCATATTTCAAATGTAATGCAAAAACTTGGTGTTAATGGCAGAGCAAGTGCAGTTGTTGAATTGTTAAAATTAAAAGAATTATCATTATAATCGTACTATTAAAGTACGATTTTTCATATGATTAAATAGGTGATGATATGCTAAAGAAAAAGGCTTTAAGAAAAATATTTATTACTACATTAACTGCTTTTATATTACTTGTTACTTATTCTATTCCTAATTTATCTAATAAAGATAATACATTAAAAACAAATTTAGAAATTGAATATATAACAGGGATTGGTACTAACTATATTTATCTTTTAGATAGAAATGGATATTTAGTTAAATCAAGGATATTACTTGATTCTACTGATAAAAAAGAACAGATAAAATTATTATTAAAGAATTTGATAAAAAGTGATAACTCTAAGTTTCCAACTGGGCTAGAAGCTACAATACCAACTGGTACTAAAGTTTTAGATGTTTTTTACGATGAAGAATATGTTACTGTTAATTTTAGTAAAAAACTTTGGGATATAGACGATGATAAAAAAGACAGAATGATAGAATCTATTGTTTATTCTATTATGGATTTAGGTGGTGTTAAGGGAGTAATTTTAGAAGTAGAGGAGGAAATACCTGATGAGTATAACAAGGTTTTAGATAAGAGTATAGGTATTAATAAAACATATAATATAACTTCTAGAAATGATATAAATAAAGTAGTTGTTTATTATATTGAAGATATATCAGGTGATAAGTATTTTGTTCCAGTTACTAAATATATGAATAAAAAAGATGATAAGATAAAAATAGTAGTAGATGAATTAACTACTAGTTATATTTATGAACCTAATTTAATGAGTTTTTTAAATAGTAATACAAAATTACTTGATTATAAGGAACAGGAAAATTTAATGACAGTTAATTTTAATAATGCAATTTTTGATGGTGATAGTAAGATATTAGAGGAAGTTAGTTATACTTTAGCGTATTCTGTATTTGATAATTATGATGTTTCACAAGTAATAATACAGGTTGATGGTAAAAATGTTGAAACGTTAAGTAGGAAAGATATATCTTAAAATATTTAAAAATTACCAAAATAGACTTGAAACTGACGAGAAAATGTTGTATACTTTTACTTGTCAGTTAGTTATGTCTGCGTAGCTCAGCTGGATAGAGCAATCGCCTTCTAAGCGATCGGTCAGGCGTTCGAGTCGCCTCGCGGACACCATATTGATATTTAAAACGACCATTTGGTCGTTTTTCTTTTGTAAAAAAAGTGTAGGAAAAATTTAATTAGCTTCCAATAATATAGTAGGAGGTTGAATTTTTGCTATATGAAAGTAGTGTTACAAGATGGAATAAAAGACTGTGGTGTTTGTTCTCTCTTATCTATTATTAGATATTATGGAGGAGATGTTTCTAAGGAATGTTTAAGAGATTTGACTAATACTACAAAGTCTGGTGTTTCTGCTTATAAATTAGTTGAAGCAGCAGAAAAGTTAGGATTTAGGGTTGAAGCTTTAAATGGTGAAATAGAAAAAATAAATGTAAATAACTTACCTTGCATTGCGCATGTCATCATTAATAAAAGTTATCAACACTTTATAGTTATTTATAAAATAGATTTTGATAGTGGAAAAGTCCAGATTATGGACCCTGCTAGAGGAAAAAAAGTAATATCATTATCAGAATTTAAATTAATGTCTAGTTCTAACTATATCTTTTTATATCCAATCAAAAAGTTACCAAAATTACAACAAAAGCAAATAATAAAAGATACTATTAAAATTTTTGGAAAGTCTAAGAAATCTTACCTTGTATACCTTTTTATATTAACCATATCCTACTTTATTTTAAATGTATTAAGTGCCTTTCACTTTAAATACTTGTTGGACTTTTCAGTTAGTTATTTAGTATCTTATAATATTCCAATCATTAGTTTCTTTGTTTTTCTTATTTATTTTTTTAAGGAATTGTCCTTTTTTCTTAGAAATTTATTATTAGTTAAATTTGGTAATTTATTAGATGAAGTAATTACTACTAAAACATATAAACAAATAGTTCTACTTCCATATCTCTACTATAAAAATAGAACTAGTGGAGAAGTGATCTCTAGAATGCGTGATTTATCTTATGTTAAAAGCTTTTTCTCGGAGTTATTTTGCTCTATCACTACTGATTTATTGAGCCTTTTTATATTTATTGTGTTCTTATTTAAGATTAATACTAAAATATCTTTATTTATAATAATATATTCTCTAGTATATATTTTATTTTCAGTATATTTTCAAAGTGGTAAGAAGAAAAGTTTAAATAATCTTTATAATGCCGAAGAAAAAATTAATTCCTATCTAATAGAGTCTTTATCTAGTGTTGATGTTTTAAAAGGAATGCATATAGAAAAAAGAATTTTTGATAGATTTAGGATAAAATATAAATCATTTTTAAATTCGTTTTATTTATTTTCTAGAAAGCAAGAAATAGAAACATTTATAAAGAATAACATGAATAATATTTTTATGGTATTTATACTTTATTTAGGAACGTATTATGTTGTTAATCAAAAATTAAAACTAGGTGAATTTATTGTATATCAAAGTATTTTTGGATTTTACTTTTCATCATTAAAAAACATCATTTCTTTGATAAGTAATTATCCAACTTATAAACTATCTTTAGAAAGAGTTGAGGATTTGTTTTCCATTAAAAGAGAAATTTTTCAAGGAAGTTCATATTATGATATAGATAAAATTGGAGGAGATATCATATATCATAATTTAGACTTTTCTTATCATTATCAAAAACTCCTAACCTCTATTAATTTAATCATACATCAATATGATAAGATTTTTCTCTGTGGTCCTAGTGGAAGTGGTAAATCAACTCTAATGAAATTACTAGTTAGATATATGGAAGTTCCATATGGCAAAATTAGTATTGATGGAATCGATATTAATCATTATCACCTTGATATTTTACGAAAGAATATAGTATATGTATCTCAACAAGAATTTTTATTTAATGATACCATGTATCATAATATTACTTTGTATAAAGATGTTTCTAAAGAAAAACTTTCTAAAATTTTAGAAATTACTGGAGTCAATGAAATTTTAGAGAACAATCATATTTCATATAATGATTTGGTTGAAGAAAATGGATTTAATTTTAGTGGTGGTGAAAGACAAAGAATTATTTTAGCTAGATCTTTATTGAAAGATGGGGAAGTCTATATTTTTGATGAGGCTTTAAGTCAAATAGATATAGGAAGAGAAAGAAAGATACTAGAAAATATTTTTTCATATTTACATGATAAAACAATTATAGTTATTTCACATCGTTTTGATAATAAGGATTTATTTTCAAGAGTTCTAACTATAAAGGAAGGTATTATATATGAAGAAGATATATGAAAAAGATCAATTGCTTATTTTTACTTCTTTTTTCTTTATTGTTATAGAATTATTTTGCTTTATTAATTTATGTTTTAAGAATTTTAGAACATTTGAAATGATTCAAGGTGTTGTAGTTAGTGATAATTATTTTAAAAGTTACGTAGATAGTAAAACTATTAAGAAATTAAAATCTATAAAATTTGTGTATATTGATAATAAAAAGTACTCATTTGAAATTATTAATATAGAAAGAAAGGTATTAAGGAAAAATAAGAGTTGGTATCATGAAATCTTAGTAAGATGCAAGTTTCCTAAAAAATATGTAGAAAATGATGCGGTTACTATTACTTATGAAAGCAATAAAAAGAAGTTATATTATATTTTCAATTCATGTTGGAAGGAGGAAGTATGAAAGAGATAGAGAAAAAACAATTAGAGAAAATTAATGGTGGTTTTTCAGCTTGGATGGCTCTAGGAATAGCGTCAGCGGTTATTTTCATTGCGGGTGTTTTAGATGGAATAGTACGTCCTAAGGGGTGTAGTGAATGAAAAAAGTTAACGATGAGTCTTTAGTAGAAATAACAGGCGGAACAAGTACTGTTATTAATGGTTCTTTTGTTAATGCATTTGTTAATGTTATAAAGCTTTTGATGGATGCTGGAATTTCGGTTGGTTCATCAATTAGAAGAATTGCAGAAGGAGAAGTATGTCCTTTACAATAATAAAAAAGTATAAGCATATTTTGTCAGTAATTGGCATAATAATTATACTACCAATTATGAACTTAATTGGTTGGTTTTTATATCATTTTGGAAACTACTTTGGATACTTTTTTAGGTATCTTTACGAAATAGTTAAAAAAATGTCGTAAAAAGAGAAAAAAATAATAAAACTTCTTGAAAATAAAAGGGAACTCTGCTATAATCATTTGTAGTTGATGTGAAGGGAGGGATTAAAGAATGGCAACTCAAGTCACTGTTAAAAACGGTAATTTAGATATGGCTTTAAGAAAATTTAAGCAAAAAGTCGCTAGAGACGGTGTCCCTTCTGAATGCAAAAAGAGAGAATGTTACGATAAACCAGGAGTTAGAAGACGTAATGCTAAAAAAGAAGGAATCAAGAATTCTAGAAAAAGAGATCGTTCAAATAGAGATTAATTAATCTCTATTTTTTTGACATTTTAATACTTTTATGGTATAATTTGCTAACATTAAGAGGGGATTAGAATGAATAGAAAAAATTACACTATTAGTGAAATTGTAGATAGATCAGAAGACATTGTTAATATGGCTTTTAAGGAAAAAAATATCTCTAAGGAGTTGTTGCCGTATCTTTATATTTCCTTTGCTAGTTTTTATATGTATTATGGTAGTGAATATTTAAATACAATTTATAGTGTTTATAAAGATTCTAGTTTTATTTTTTCTAAAAGTTCTAACGTTTTAACTAATTACATGGCTCCTTCTTTTTTTGAAATAGATGATATAAGAGATACAATTAAAGATAAAGTTTTGATAAAAGAATCAAAAGATTCTAATTTAGTATTACATAGTACAATACATGAGATAAACCATTTAATCAATTCAAAAAGAAATAGATTGTCTATTAAAAATAGTTATTTTAATGAAGATTTTATTCGAATTGGAGCTCAAGTAAGAGGAATAAAGTCAGGTACTATTAATAATTTCTATATTAATGAACTATTTAATAGTTATGAAGCAGAAGATATAGAAAAAATGATGTATAGATTTATTTATCCACATAAAGATGAATTTAAAAATAGTCAAGTTAAAAAAGTATTTAATGAAACTGGGCCTATTTCTAGGTTTTCTTCATATCAAAAACTTCAAACTAGGACTAATTATATATTTAAATATAGACCATTTTATAGTAGGCTTAAACATAATCTTATTAATGGTGATTTGGAGGGTATTGATACTTTATTTAAGGACTCATTTGGTTATTCTTTTCGTTCTTATGCTAGTAGAGTAGAGAGTATTGGAAAAGCCTTTGTTAAAAAGAAATAATTTGATTGTTTTATAAAAATTCTTGATGTATAATATTTTTTGGAGAGTGATAATGTGAATTTATTTGAAGAATTAAAAAAAGATATGATAGATGCAATGAAAGCAAAAGATAAAGACCGTCTTACTGTAATTCGTATGTTAAAGGCAGCTTTAGACAAAGAAAGAATTGATAAAAAAATAGAAATTACAGATGAAGTATTTATATCAGTTTTAGAAAAACAAGTTAAGATGAGAAATGATTCTATTGAAGAGTTTAAAAAGGCTGGCAGAGAAGAGTTAGTAGAAAAAACTCTAGGAGAATTAGAAGTTTTGAAGAAGTACTTACCAGAAGCATTAAGTGAAGATGAAGTTATGGGTATAATCAATGATGCAATAACAAAATTAGAAGCAACTACTATGAAGGATATGGGTAAGGTAATGAGTGAAGTATCTCCTAAGGTAAAGGGAAGATATGATATGAAAGAAGTTAGTTCTATTATTAAGTCTAAATTAAGTTAATTTAGATTTTTTTTGGAGTTTTACTTAGTTCTTTTGTTTTAATTAAGAGTAGTCTTACATATTCTTTATTAGGTGATAATTATGCTTAATAGGTTAAAAGAGTATATAAATGATAATGAATTTAGACTTACTGTTTTCTCTGATCGTGTTCATGTTATGAACTTTTTAAATATTGTTTCTTTAGAGGAAGAGAGAATTTCATTTCTTACTAGTAAGGGGAGAGTAATTATTAAAGGAAAAAACTTATGTTTAAATAAATTATTAGATGATGAAGTGTTGATAAGTGGCACTATTATGAATATTGAGGTAGATTTTGATGAATAGTCGTTATAAGTTAAAGATAACTGGTAAAAATATAAAACGATTTATAAATGACTTAATCCAACAAAAAGTATTATTATATGATATTTCAATGTTTGATAAATACGTGTTGATAGTAGTTGATGAAGATGGATATGCACAAATAAAAAAAATTAAAACGAGTTATAAAATAGAAGTTGTAGACTCTTTTGGCAAAGCTAAAATAATAGATATTATAAAAAAGTATAGATTCTTTTTAATCTTTTTATTTGTTGGAATATTAATTATTAAACTGCTTTCCTCTATTGTTTTTGATATTGATATTGAGCATTCTAAATCTGATATAAGAGAAATTGTTCTTAATGATTTAAATGAATATGGTATAGCAAAGTATCACTTTAAAGTTAGTTATAAGAAAAAAGAAGAAATAATTAGAAAGATATTAAAAAAAGAAACCGAGAGGATAGAATGGTTAGAAATAGATAGTGTTGGAACAAAATATGTAGTAAAAGTTGAAGAAAGGGTTAAAAATAATACTGTAAAAAGTACTACACCTCAAAATATTATTGCTAAAAAAGATGCGATGGTTTTATTAATTCATGCTGAGAATGGAGAAGTTAAAGCTAAGAAATATCAGTATGTAAAAAAGGGTGATGTTTTAATAAGTGGTTTTATATCTAAAGATGATAAAATAGTAAAGAAAGAAAGAGCTGAGGGATATGTATTTGGTGAGGTTTGGTATCAGGTACAGATAGAACTTCCTAAAGTCTATAAAGAAGAGTTAAAAACAGGTAAGAAGAAAAATAGACTTGAACTATATTTTTTTGATAAGAATATATTCTTATTTAATCTAAAAAGATATAACAATTATAAGATTTCTAGACATAAGTTAATAGAAAATAAAATATTTCCAGTTGGACTTTCATATTCTACTATTTACGAGACTAAAAAAATAGAAAAAGATTATTCTAATAATTCTGGTTTAAAGGAAGCAATTGATTTAGCAGAAGAGAGACTTTTACAAAAACTAGGTAGTAAAGATGAGATAATTTCTAAAAATGTTTTGAAAAAGAGTGATAAAAATAGTAAAATAGTAATAGATATATTTTTTAAGGTAAAAGAAGATATTACAGATACTGAAAATATAGAAAATATTAATATAGAAGAATTAGAAGGTGCAGAGGATGGAACAAGTAACTAAAACAATTCAGGGTGTAATAGATATGACATGGCCAATGCTTTTAATTTCTGTAGTGGTAGTGGTTTCTCTTAGAATTACTTATTTAATTAAAAATAGAGAACATTTTACTTTGTATCAGGAGTTGCTTACGCTATCCTTTATAATTTATATTTTGTGTTTATTCCAAATTGTAACATTTCAAGATACTGTTAGTTGGAGTAGTAATAATTTTATACCATTTAGAGAGATATTTAGATATCATATTGGTAGTAGATTATTTCTAAAAAATGTCTTAGGAAATGTGTTGCTTTTTATGCCTTTTGGATTTTTTTCTAGTTATTATTTGAAATTTAAGAAACCTTGGGTTATACTAGGACTTACTTTAGTAACTTCATTTTCAATAGAAGTAATTCAAATGTCGATAGGTAGAGTTTTTGATGTTGATGATATTTTACTAAATATTGTTGGTGGGTACTTTGGATATTTGATCTATTCTGTTATTTCTAGGATAGGTGATAGGGCACCAGATTTCTTTAAAAATGAAATATTTTTAGATGCAATATCAATTATTATATTGGTTGGAGTTATTGCTTTAATATAGGAGGAAGTATGAATTATATAGAAATATTTAATCAAGTAGATGAAGAAATTGCAGAGGAAGCTGAAGTAAGAAGAGTTTTAGAATATGCTGCGAAAAAAGAAGGGTTAGAAAAAACTGAGTTTAATGTTATTTTTGTAGATAATGATTATATACATGAGTTAAATAAAAATTATCGTGGTATTGATAGAGAAACTGATGTTATTACATTTGCTTTAGAAGATGATGATGAGGTAGTTAATGGATCTGATCATAGAGTTCTTGGGGATATTTATATATCTATTCCTAGAGCTCATCTTCAGGCAAGTGAATATGGTCATTCATTTTTAAGAGAAATTACTTTTTTAGCTGTACATGGTTTTTATCATTTACTTGGATATGATCACATGACTAAGGAAGAAGAAGAAGTTATGTTTTCTAAACAAGAGGAGGTATTAAGTGATTGTGAAATTACAAGATAAGAAGCTTCCTAAAAGAAATAAAGATAAAGGTAGTGTTTTAGAACGTTATTATAAAAGTTTTTTACATGCAATAGATGGTATTATATATGCAGCAAAGTACGAACATAATATTATAATTATAATTTGTGCAACTATTTTAGTAGTAGTTTTATCTTTTATTTTTAAAATAAATACTTATGAATGGTTATTTGTTATTTTAATTTGTTTTTTAATTGCGGCTATGGAAATGATTAATACAGCGATAGAAGCAACAATTGATTTAATTACTACTGAGGTTAATCCACTAGCTAAGATTGCTAAAGATACAGCAAGTTCTTCTACTTTGCTTTTATGTATTTCAGCATTTATTGGCGGATTAGTAATTTTTATACCAAAGATAATAGCGTTGTTTTAGGAGGATTATATGATAGAAAAGTTATTAGAATTACATAAAAATAGTTATGTTCCAATTTCAAATTATCCAGTTTCAGCAATAGTTGTTACTAAAGACGGAAGAAGTTTTAGTGGAGTTAATGTTGAGGATGCATCAACTAGGGCTGGTGTTTGTGCTGAGAGATCAGCAATATTTTCTGCTATTACAGCAGGAGTAAAAAAAGGTGAATTTAAAGAGATTCATGTTATGACATCTTCTACAAAGACAATTGGTATGCCTTGTTTTGTATGTCGTCAAATGATATCAGAGTTATTTGATAAAGATTGTCCAGTTATTTGTTACAATACAAAAGGCGAAAGTGTAGTTCATACAGTAGAAGAGTTGTGTCCTTATCCGTTTGGAAGTGATGATTTATTATGAGATGTGGTTTTGTTAGTTTAGTAGGTAGACCTAATACAGGAAAATCTACATTAATGAATAGTATTTTAGGAATGAAACTTGCGATTACATCAGATAAAGCAGGTACTACAAGAAATATTATAAATGGAATTTACAATGATGATGATTCTCAAATAGTTTTTGTTGATACTCCAGGAATAGCTAAACCTAGTCATAAATTAAATAATTTATTAAATAAAAAGGCTTATACTAATACTGAAGGAGTAGATGTTATATTATTTTTAATTGATATCTATAAAGGATTTGGTAAAGGGGATCAATTTATATTAAATCGTATTAAAGATAAAGATGTACCAATTTTTTTACTTTTAAATAAAATTGATAAAGTTGAAGATAAGACTAAATTACTTAAAAATATTAATGAATTAAAAGAACTATGTGATTTTAAAGAGATAATACCACTATCTGCAAAAAGTCATGAGAATGTTGATACAGTAATTAATTGCATTAAACCATATTTAAGTGAAATGGATAGAATTTATTCAGAAGATGAACTTACTAATGTTTCAACAAGATTTATTATGGCTGAACTTGTTCGTGAGAAGGTGTTAGAACTCACTAAAGATGAAATACCTCATTCAGTTACATGCTATGTAGAAAGTTTTGAGGAAGAAGATAATTTAGTACGTATTCAAGTATTAATTGTTGTTGATCGTGATAATTTGAAAAAAATTATTATTGGTAAGAGAGGATCAATGCTAAAAGAAATTGGTATGAGAGCACGATATGATATGGAAAAATTCTTAGGTAAGAAGGTTTATTTATCAACTTATGTTAAAACATTAAAAAATTGGAGAGATCAAGAGAAATATTTTCAAGAACTTGGTTTAGAAGAAGATGAATAAAATTTGTAAGAAATCACCACTATATAAATAGAGGTGATTTTATGAATGATGTAGTTTGGAAATTATTTAAAGAAACAGGAGATATTAAATATTATATTCTTTTAAAAAACATGAATAAAAGAAGTGATTAGATGAAGATAGAGAAAGTAGAAGGAATTGTTATAGGTGAAACTAATTATAGTGAATCTAGTAAGATTTTAAATATTTTGACAGAGAAATATGGAATAATTGGTGTTATGTCTAAAGGCTGCAGAAAAATGAAGAGTAAGCTTCGTGGTGTAAGTAGAAAAATGATATATGCTGATTTTCATATTTATTATAAAGAAAATGGTTTATCTACATTAATTGGGGTAGATTTAAAAAATTCATTTTCTAATATTTTAACTGATCTTACAAGAGTTTCTTATGCTTCATATATAATAGATTTAGTAAATCAAGTTGGAAAGGAAAATCCTAGTTGTCAGATTTTTCCGATTTTGAAAGATTCTTTGATAAAGATGAATGATGGATTAGATAGTAATACTCTAACAGCGATAGTTGAGATAAAACTACTTGACTTTTTAGGGGTAAAACCAATGATAGATGCATGTAGTATATGTGGTAGTACTAAAGATATTATAACTATTAATTCTACTGCAGGTGGATATATTTGCAAGAATTGCTATCACGATGAAGGAATTGTTAGTGATAAGACTATCAAATTACTTAGAATGTTTTATTATGTTGATATAGCTAGTATAACTAAGTTAGATATAAAAGAAGAAACACTAAAAGAAATAAATCAATTTTTGGATGATTATTATGACAGGTATACAGGAATGTATTTAAAGAGTAAAATTTTTTTAAGAGAGTTAAAAAAGATAAATCAAGTGTAGGAGTATTTTATGATTTATGAAGATTTAATTGAACAATATAAGAACTTAGATGAAAGTGAAACTCATGCTTTATTAATTTATAAGTCAAGATTATCAAGAGCAATCAATAGTCTAGATATAGATGATGAAGAAGTTATGGAATCATACAATACTTATAAAGAGTATTTAGAAAATCATTCAAATATATTTATGAAAATGACTGTTTTAAAGATATAGATTTTAGTGATATTTCCAGCTTTAAAAATAGTTTAGAGTTGGTTAAGAAAAAAATAAAAGATGCTTCATTAAAGATGAGATTAAAGGATGATCTTACAGTTTACAGGGCTTTATCTGTACCGAGTGATGATTCAGTATCTTTTATATCTAGGAGTGATATTATATCAACTAGTATTTCTTTTGATGAGTGTTCTAAATTTATTATTCCTGATTCTAATTATAAACATACTTTATATCAGATAAATTTAGAGAAAAATTCTCCTGTTTTGATTTGCCCATATTCAATTTTAATTAAAGATGGTGTACTTTCACTAACTCAAAGACATGATCAGAAAGAGATAATTTTACTTAAAGATAACTATGATTTTACAGAGATACTTTCTACAGATGCTAAACTCAATGATTTAGATAATATAAATATTGTTTTATTAGATGCGGAAGTATCTGATGTAATAAAAAAAGAAAGTAGAGTAAATAAGATGTAAAAAAATATTGTTAATCTTGACTAATTAGTTAAATATTAGTAGTATATATTTATAAGTTGTGATGACCAAGTTTGGAAGCTTGCGAGCAGTATAGATAAAGTGATTCTTCTAGAATAAATAAGGTGGAACCGCGGAGAAATTCGTCCTTATGTTTTCTGGGAGTTTTTATATTTTTGGAGGTAATGATGAATATATTTATAGGTTGTGGTAGTGAAATAGTTGATGACAAATTCTATAAAAATAGTATTTCACTAGTAGAAAAGATATCAAAAATTCCAGGTGTAAATTTAGTTTTTGGTGGATATCGTCATGGAATGATGGGAGCTTGTTATGACTTATTTAAAAATCATAATAAAAAAGTTACCGCAGTAACATTAAATGTGTATAAAGAACAATTAAATGAAATGGATTGTAATGAATCTCATCTTGTTGAAACATCAATGGATAGAACAAGAGAAATATATGAAAAAAGTGATGTTATCTTGTTCCTTCCAGGTGGAGTTGGGACTTATACAGAGATTATGGCTTGTATAGAAGAGTCTCGAACAAAAGAAGATAATAAAATGATAATAATATATAATGATGAATTTTTCTATACACCACTTATTAAAGAAATGTACTGGTTATATGAAAAGAAGTTTGTTTCTAAAAGTATTGGAGAATACTGTAGAATAGAAAGTGTAGAGGAAGAAATTGTAAAAATTATTGAGAAGGAGAATGAAAAATGGAAAAATTAACAATGGAGAAATTAGTAAGTTATTGTAAACAATATGGATATATATTCCAAGGAAGTGAGATTTATGGAGGTCTTGCGAATACTTGGGATTATGGTCCTTTAGGTAGAGAATTAAAAGAAAATGTAAAAAGTGCTTGGCATAAAAAGTTTATTCAAGAGAGTAGATACAATCATGGATTAGATGCTGCTATTTTAATGAATCCAGAAGTTTGGGTAGCAAGTGGACATGTTGCTAGCTTCTCTGATCCATTAATTGATTGTAAAAATTGTAAGACACGTCATCGTGCTGATAAGTTAATCGAGGAATTTACAGATGGTAAGGAAACTGGTGATGGTTGGAGTAATGAAAAATTAGAAGAATATATTAAAGACAATAATATTTGTTGTCCAAATTGTGGTAAAAGTGACTTTACATCTATAAGACAATTTAACTTATTATTTGAAACTCATATGGGAGTTACTAATGATACACAAAGTAAAGTTTATTTAAGGGGGGAAACTGCTCAAGGAATTTTTGTTAATTTCTTAAATGTGTCAAGAGCAATGCGTACAAAATTACCATTTGGTATTGGTCAAATAGGTAAAGCTTTTAGAAATGAAATTACTCCAGGAAACTTTATTTTTAGAACTAGAGAATTTGAACAAATGGAACTAGAATTCTTCTGTAAGCCAGGAACAGATTTAGAATGGTTTGAATATTATAAAAGGTACTGTCTTGATTTCTTAAAAAGTTTAGGAATTAAAGATGAAAATTTAAGATATAGAGATCATGAAAAAGATGAATTGGTATTTTATAGTGCTGCGACAACTGATATTGAGTATAACTATCCAATGGGATGGGGAGAATTATGGGGTGTAGCTGATCGTACTAATTATGATTTAAGTGTTCATGAAAAACATTCAAAAACAGAATTAAAGTATTTAGATCCAGAAACAAATGAAAAATATATTCCATATGTTATTGAACCATCTGTAGGAGTAGATAGATTATTACTTGCGATATTAGCAGATAGTTATACTTTAGAAGAGTTAGAAAATGATACAAGAGAAGTTTTAAAACTACATCCTGCATTAGCTCCATATAAAGTTGCAGTGTTACCTCTTGCTAAGAAGTATCATGGAGAAAAAGCTAATGAAGTATTTGATATGCTTTCCAAAAACTTCATGACTAGTTATGATGAAGCTGGTTCTATCGGTAAAAGATATAGAAGATGTGATGCTATTGGTACACCTTTTGCTATTACAGTTGATGATGAGACAATAAATAATAATACAGTTACTGTAAGAGATAGAGATACTATGGAACAAATTACTTTAAAATTGGATGAAGTAGTAGATTATATTAATGAAAAAATTAAATTCTAGGAGGAAGAATGAAACCAATAATTGGAGTACCTTTAAGATATCAACATTTAAGTGATGGTAGATGTATTACTTATATGGCTGAAAGTGTCCGTAAAACAATAATTGAGGCTGGTGGAGAAGTGTTTGCTATTGCACCAGTACAAGATGTAGATTATATAGATACTAAAGGAAATGAATTTGAAGAACTTTCTATAGAAGAAAAATTAATAATCAATAAAAACTTAGATAGATGTGATGGTTTGTTTTTACCTGGTGGTATAAAAATTACACCATATGATAGATATTTATTAGAGTGTGCAATAAAAAGAAAAATACCAACTTTGGGAGTCTGTTTGAGTATGCAAATGATGAGTTGTTATCAGGAGGATATTCATCTTGAAGCAAATGAAACTTCAATTAATCATTTTCAAGAAGATGATGATACTTTAATTCATAAAGTATATCTTAATAAAGATTCTAAATTATTTGAAATATTGGGTGCAGATGAAATTATGGTCAATAGTTATCATAAATATCATTCTACTAGAAACCATATATATAAAACTGTTGCAGTAAGTGAAGATGATTTAATTGAGGGTTTGGAATATCCTGGTGATTTCTTTAATATAGGAATACAGTGGCATCCTGAAATTAGTTATTCTTTTGATGAAAATTCTAAAAAAATAATTGATTTCTTTATTGATGAATCACGATTACGTAGAAAGAAAAGACAACCTGTACAAAATTATTGATTTTTTATGTTTTTATGTTATAATACAGATATTTTTAGGGGGAATATAAATGAAAAATTGTAAATTGAAACTAGTTGATTCTAAGAATCTTTATGGTACTATGAATTCAAAATCTGTAAATCTAAATAATATTACTGATTATGATAAACATTTGATGATGATTTTACATGAACTTAGTTTTGATGAGGTTAGTAAATATGAATTAACACCTGATGATAAGAGGGTAATATTTAATATTCATAGAAAACATTTAGGTGATGATTATGATTTTGATTGGCATAAAATGTTTATGGCTGATCAAAAGACAAAAGATGGAAGTTATTTTGAAATAACAAATGATTATTTGGAAGCAAATCCAGATGGGTGGTCTGATATTTCTGAAGATATTTTGATTGTGACTGACAAAACACCAGGTGTTGTTATTGGACACCCTGTAGCTGATTGCCCTGTAATTGTCATGGAAGATAAAAGAAAAGGTGTGACGGCAATGGCACATTGCTCTGCAGATTTAATTGATAAGAAGATGCCAATGATGATTGCTGATGCTTTGAGTGATGCCTATAATAGTAGTGATGATGATATTATTGCTTATGTTTCTGCTTGTGCAGGAGAGAGTTGGACATATGATAAATATCCAGGGTTTGCTAAAGATGATAGATTATGGAAATCTGGCATTATTGAAGATAAAAATGGAATGTTTCATATCAATTTGCGTAAAGCTATTTCTTTGGAAATGCAAGACAGAAATATAAAAAATGTAATATATGATAATACAGATACTATTACTGATGTAAATTATTATTCAAATAGTGCTTCTAGTTCTTATGGATTAAATGACAGGAAAAAAGCTGGACGTAATTTTATTGGAGCATTTTATCAAGAAAAGGTAAAAATAAAAAAATAGGAAGGAATTTATATGGAAAAAAATGAATTAACAAAATCTTTTATAGATTTAGATAGTAGATTAAAGGGAATAAATGGTTGGATAAGTGATAATAGAGAAACTGATCCTAATTTTTATGAGATTTGCGATTGTTGGATTTCTTTTGGTCTTTTAGCTCATGAGGTTAATAATAATACAGATTTACATGAAGCAAATGATTTTAAAACAATTAGTTGTTTCTTAACGTCTTGTCGTGAGCAAATGGCTATAATGGAAGGGTTAAGAAATATTTCTGATGATCCATTTCTTAGAAAAAATAATGATGCAAGAGAACTTTATAATGGTGTAGTTAGAGATGCTAGTATGTGTTTAACAAATTATGATTCAATTACTAGTGAGCTTATTAAAAAAAGTTTAAGTGTTCCATTTTATATTTGGCAGGAAAAAAGAAATAACAGTGAATTTAAATATGATAATAAAAGTGAATTTGATTTAATGAAAACTTATTTTGATGTATCATCATCTAATTTAGATAATAATAAAAAAGGTTATATTTCCAATATATTAGAAGGTATAGAAAAAGATGCTAAATGGATGCAGAAAAGCGATAATATGAAAAAGTAATTTAGGTTACTTTTTTTCTTTTGAATAATTTGTTATACTTATAATGGTGATAGTATGAAAGAGAATAAAAATAGGTTAAGTGAGATAATAGAAGTGCTAAAAAATAGTAATATTTTACATGATCATTCTCCAGAAAATGTCAGATTAACAATAGAGAAACTTGGTTCTACTTATATAAAAATAGGACAAATTTTATCTACAAGAGTTGATTTTTTACCTATGGAGTATTGTAATGAACTTTCTAAGTTACGTAGTGATGTAACTCCAATGTCATATTTATTGGTTAAAGAAATTTTAAATAAGGTTTATCCAAATTTTAATGAGATATTTTCAGATGTTAGTCCAAAGCCTATTGGTTCAGCATCAATAGCTCAAGTACATAGAGCTAAATTAATAAATGGAGAACGTGTTGTAATAAAGATTAAGAGAGTAGATATAGATGAACAATTAGATGCAGATATAAAATTAATGAAAAAAGCTATAAATATGTTACACCTTGATCATTTTATACCTATAATTAATCTTTCTGATGCTTTAGATGAAGTATATAAGGTTACAAAAGAAGAACTTGATTTTAATAAGGAAGTAGATCATATTTTAACTTTTAAAAAGAATAATGATGATAATCCATATATTTATGCTCCACATGTTTATACTGAGTATACAACAAAATCAACAATTGTAATGGAAGAGGTAAGAGGAATTAAAATTAATGATATAGAGAGTTTAAAAAATGAATACAATCTTTCAAATGTGGCGGCTGTTCTTAGTGATAATTATATAAAACAGGCTCTTGATGATGGAATGTTTCATGCTGATCCACATCCTGATAATATTTTAGTAAGTGATGACAGAGTAGTTTTTATAGATTGGGGAATGGTAGGAAGTTTAAAACCAAGAAACAGAGATTTACTAAAAGAATGTATGAAGTCAATTATTGTAGAAGATTATCAACAGGTCGCAACAATTTTGATTTCAATGTCAACAAAAACAGGAGATGTATCGCTTTCTAATTTAACATCTAATATCGAAGATATTTTAACTAATGTTGGTGATACTAGTCTTCAAGATATAGATACTAAAGAATTTATAACTAATATGTTTAAAATGCTACAAAACAATAATTTAATATTAGATCATGATGTAACAATGTTAATTAGAGGAATAGGAATATTAGAAGGTGTTTTGGAACAATTAGATTCGTCAATTAGTTTAATTCAAGTATTAAAAGAACATGTCTTAGATAGTGAAGTTCTTAATATATCATCTACTGATTTTTTAAAGAAAGTTGGTAAGAAAGTTTATCAAAATGGAAAAAGTCTAATTAATTTTCCAAGTGAAGCGGAATCATTATTGAAAGAGATAAAAGATGGGGACTTTAAATTTAAATTTGAAATGAGTGATTCATCAAAACATGTTGATAAAATTGAAGCGTTAATTCATGAATTGATAATAGGTTTTATAGATGGTTGTTTAATTATTTCTGTAAGTTTTATTTCTGATATATCTATAAGATTTATATTTGTGATTTTTATAATTTTATTATCTAGTTGGTTACTTATAAAAATGCTTATTGATTCAAATCATAAGGGTTATTAGTATATTGCAATAACTCTTTTTATTGTAACTTTTTTTACTTTATGTTATAATATGTGAGATATTTAGGGGGATTAGTATGACTTTGGAAAAGATTAATGATGATTTAGTGGATTTTTTACCATATGAGATAGATGATTCGTATATAGAAAAATTATTTAGTGATATTACAAACTTAAAAATTAGAAGTAAATATTCTATTCCTTTTTATGAAAATATTAAAGATCAATATGAAATATTAATTGATCAAAAAGGACCAGCTATCTTAAAAGAAATGGTTGAATACTACTATGATAAAAATGAAGATTTATCAATTGATACGAGTATTTTATTAAATTATTTTGAGTATTATGCATCAGATTTAAATATAGAATTGAAAATAGATGAGGTTTCTAAATTTATAGATGATTTTAAAATGCAAAGTAATTGTTCGAATTATTTTTCATATGTTAAATATAGACTAGAAAGAATGCAATTAAAAAGATTTACAGATCCAAATTATTTATATACTGAAGCTAGAGATTTATCCTATTTTGAAGAGTATTTATCTAATATTATTGAATTTGATTTGGAAAGTAATGAAAAGACATATGAATATGGTCTTTCTTTTGTGAGAAAATTAAGTAAAAAGAAAAAGGATATCTTTAAAGAAGAAAATAAAGATTATAAAAATAAAATAAATTATATGAATTAAAAAGAATATTTTTAAATTTTAGTAGAGAAAACTATTCTTTACCAGAAATGAAATTGATGTATGGTTCTTTGTTTTCTATTATAAATAAAGACTTTGTACCGTTTTTGTATTTGATAAAGGATGAAGGGTGCTTAACCGACGCAGAACAAAATCATTATGTAGATGTTATAAATTCTTTTAAAGATGTAAGAAAGAGATTAATTTCTAAAATAGCAACAATAGATGATGATAATTATAAGGAAAAACTGAAAGAAATCGAAACAGAATATGGAATAAATTACAGTAAAGTTTGTATGTGTAAAAGATTACCTCAAGACTTAGAAAAAAAGATAAGAATATATGGTAGAAAAGAAAAAGAACTAAAACGTAATTTAAAAGTATTAAATATTATGAAGGAATTTATTTCGAGTGGTCAATCAATAGGAGCTTATTGTGAGTCTAAAGAAATTGGTTTAAATACGTTTTATCGCTATAGGAATGAATTAGATCTAATGAAAGAAGTTGAATTAGGTAGTACTGTTGATTTTGTCATTTCTAAAAACAATGGTGGAAATGTTTTGGATTTATTTCAAATCGTAGATGATGCAATTGTTAGGATAAGTGATAAAAATAAAGATTTTGATATGTTTGAATATTCACTTCAAAGTCAAGTTTCTTTAAAAGAAGTAGTAGATATAGCATATGGATTAAAAAGAGATAGAGAAGCAAAAATAATTGATGAGTATATTAATAATAATAAAAATGATTTTGAAATATATCATAAAGATGATTATGTTGGTAAAATAAATTCTAATGGTAAGGTATTTGGTGAAGAAGAAGAGGTACAATTAGAAAAGTACTTAGCGAGGGAAAAACTTCCTTCGTTAGTAGGAATAGCTATTCCTGTTATTTATAAAATATTAAATAATGAGGAATTACCAAGTAGAGATTATCAAAGTAAGAGAAAAGCATATAAAGTAGTGATTAAATAGGACTGAACAATCGTTCAGTTTTTCTTTTTGCTATTTACTAGACAAGATTATATTTTTGATGTTTAATTAATATAGGAAATAATATTATAATTATTTTCTAGATAAAGGAGAAAAATATTGAAAAATTATAAAAAAAATAACAAAATAAAGGATCCTATATTATATATTATAGTGAGGCCAATTATTACATTATTATTTAAGATAGTATTTCATCCTAAAATAATTGGTAGAGAAAATATACCTAGAAATGGTTCTATTGTATTAGGTGGAAATCATACTAATAATTTGGATTGCTTATTACTTATTGCGGCGACAAATAGAAAAATTCACTTTTTAGCTAAAGATTCTTTGACTAAAGGATTTTTTGGATTTATTTTTAAAGGTATGGGAATTATTCCTGTTAATAGAAAGATTCATGATGGTAGTGCTTTAGATATGGCTAAGATGGTTTTATGTAGTGGTAAGACTATTGGTATTTTTCCTGAAGGAACAATTAATAGAGGAGATGGAATTATTCTTCCATTTAAAATAGGGTGTGTAAAAATGGCTTTTGATACTAAATCTCAAGTAGTACCATTTGTAATAAAGGAAAAATATAATATTTTTGGAAAATCTGTTTCAATTAAATTTTTAGAGCCGTTTACTCCTAGTGATGATAATCTTGATTATGAAAATAATAAATTTATGGATTTAATTAAAAATGAATTGAAAAAGGAGATGTAGAATGGGAATTTTAGATATGAGTTTCTTTAGGTTTATTGGAATTAAGAAAAGACCTAAGGCTAGATGGAGTAAATTCTATAAAAAAGAAGATATGACAATAGATATACCGAATATGTCTATATATGAATTTTTAAAAATAGAAATGCCAAATTATAGAAAGAAAACTGCGATTTCTTACTTTGATACAAAAATAACTTATGAAGAGTTATTTGAAAAAATAGATAAAACCGCTAATGCATTTCATAATTGTGGTATAAGAAAAGGAGATATTGTTACTGTTTTATCAGCTAATATACCTGAAGCTATATACTCTATATATGCTTTAAATAAGATAGGAGCAGTAGCTAATGTAGTTCATCCTTTATCTAGTGAAAATGAAATAAAGGAAGCATTACAAAGATACTCTTCAGTTATTTTAGTCGCTATGGATATTACATATAAAAAGATAAAAAATATTATAAAGGATACGGAAGTTTATAAAACCATAATTATATCTGCTAAGGATTCTATGGGACCAATTATGAAAATAGGATATATGCTTACTCAAGGATTTAAGACTGAAAAACCTAGAAATTCTAGTATGTTTATTACTTGGAAAGAGTTTATAAAAAATACAGATCAAGAAGCTAGATATGATTGTAGTCAAAAAAAAGATACTCCGGCTATTATCTTACATAGTGGTGGGACTAGTGGAAAGCCTAAGGGAATAGTTTTATCAAACGGAAACTTTATAGCCGCTACTATACAATCAAGAAAAGCTTTACCTGATTTATGTAAAAATGATACTATTTTAGCTATTATGCCAATATTTCATGGGTTTGGACTTTCTGTTAGTATTACTGATGCATTTTTTTGTGGAGCGAAGGTTGTTTTAGTTCCTACATTTAAAGCGAGTGAGTTTGATAAACTTCTTACAAAATATAAACCTACAGTATTAGTTGGAGTACCAACTCTTTTTGAAGCATTAACTACTAATGAAAGAATGAGAAATGTTAGTCTTGCTCAATTAAAATATGTTATAGCTGGTGGAGATACTCTTAATAAAAATAGAGTAATGAAAATTAATGACTTTTTACATGAACATGGAGCAAAAACTAATTTAACACAAGGATATGGAATGACAGAAGCAGTTGCGGCGGTATGTTTTGATATAAAAACAGCTACTAGACCAGGTTCTGTTGGAATACCATGGCCAGGTACTTATGTTAAAATAGTTGATGTTGCAACAGGAGAAGAATTAGGTTCAGGAAAAGATGGAGAAATATGTATATGTGGACCAACTGTGATGTTAGGTTATTATAATAATGAAAAAGAAACAAATGAGGCTTTACGTATTCATAGCGATGGCAATATCTGGTTGCATAGTGGAGACATTGGTATGATGGATAGTGATGGTTATGTTTATTATAAGCAACGTTTAAAAAGAATGATTGTTACATCAGGATATAATGTTTATCCATCACAAATAGAAGAAGTGTTAGAAAAACACCCAGCAGTTGTTGATAGTAGTGTTGTAGGTATTCCTCACCCATATAAAGTAGAAGTAGCAAAAGCTTTTATTGCTTTGAAAAAGGGATACAAAGATACCATAAAATTAAGAGAAGAACTTATTGAGTTATGTAAGAAAAATTTAGCTACATATTCTATACCAAAAGAATTTGAATTTAGAAAGAGTTTACCAAAAACAATGCTTGGAAAGGTTGATTTTAGAAAGTTACAACAAGAAAATATAGAAAAGAGGGCAAAGATTGAAAAAGAAAAGCAAGAACAAGAACGTAAATAATGTACATAGCTGGGGATATAGAATGTTAAAACCAATATTAGGTCCGATTTTTAAATTCTATTATAATCCTAAAATTATTAATAAAGAGGAAATACCAAAAGATGGACCAATATTAATTGTTGGTAATCATAAACATATAATGGATCAATCGTCTGTTATAATTTCTACTAAAAGAGTAGTTCATTTTATGGCTAAAGATGAATATTTTAAAGGTAAGTTCTCTTGGTTTTTCAAAATAACAGGTTGTATTTCAGTTGATAGAGAGGCTCATGATGGGACTGCTAAAAACAAAGCAATTGAAATACTAAAAAATGGTGGAGCAATAGGATTGTTTCCTGAAGGGACTAGGATAAAAACAAAGAATAAGTTATTATTAGATTTTAAATATGGGACGGTTTCAATGGCTCAAAAAACTCATGCAAAAATTATTCCATATGCAGTTGTTGGTGATTATAAGTTTAGAAGTAAAAATCTTATGATTAGATTTGGAGAAGCATTTGAAGTTTTAGATGATGAGGATTTAGATGCTGCTAATAAAAGTTTACATAAAAAGATAGAAGAGTTATTGCTTGAAAGTCTCAAAGAGACTAATAGAACAGTAGAAGAAGAAAAAAATAGTCATATGAATCGAAGTTAAAAGTAAGAAAGAATTTAAATAATTTTTTTCTTTTTTAGTTAAATAAATTCAGCTCAAACTAGCTCAAATTAAATTCGAATTTGAAAAAAAGTGTTGACAAACAAAAGAAATAAGCATATAATTATAACAGTCAAGAAAAAGGAAAGAGATTTATATCCACCTGATTGCTTATGGTAATAGGTAAAGAGCCGAAGTTATATTAATTATAATTATTAGGTTAAGTGGGTATAAATTTATGCCCACTTTTCTTAGTTTATGGAGGTGTTAGTTATCGCAAAGGATAAAGATAGCATGATGATTAACGAACAGATTAGAGCTCGTGAAGTTTTAGTAATAGGACCTAATGGGGAGCAAGTTGGAGTTAAGAAAATAGAAGATGCTCGTACTTTAGCATCTTATGCGTCACTTGACTTGGTTTTAATTAGTCCAAATGCTAATCCACCTGTTTGTAAAGTAATGGACTATAATAAGTTCCGTTATGAAAAGAAAAAGAAAGCGAAAGAAGCTTTGAAAAAACAAAAGGCTAATATGTCTGAGTTAAAAGAATATCGCTTATCTCCTGTTATTGATATTGGAGATTTTGAAACAAAGCTTAGAAATGCTACTAAGTATTTACAAAAAGGTGACAGAGTAAAACTTACAATTCGTTTTAAAGGTCGTCAAATGGCTCATACGGAATTAGGAAAAGAGGTTCTTTTACGTTTTTCTGATAGAGTAAAAGATTTTGCTGATGTACAGGATAAGCCAAAACTTGATGGTAGAATAATGACTATGTTATTAGTACCTAAGAAAGAGAAATAGAGGAGGAATTAAGATGCCAAAGATTAAATCACATAAAGGTTGTCAAAAAGTTTTTAAAACTAATAAAAATAAAGTTACAAAAATAGGTAAACCAGGAAGTAGACATAATACTGGTTCTAAATCAACTAATTTCAATAGAAGTTGTAGAAAAGGATCTCAATTATCAAAAGCAGATCAAAACAGATTAAAGAATGTTCTTTAATTTAGTTATAGAAGGAGGAGAAGAAAATGGCAAGAGTAAAGAATGGAGCAGTTACAAAAGCTCGTCATAAAAAAGTATTAAAACAAGCTAAAGGTTATTTTGGTAGTAAACATAGATTATATAAAACAGCAAAAGAACAATTAATGCATTCTGGTCAATATGCATATAGAGATAGAAAGCAAAGAAAGAGAGACTTCAGAAAGTTATGGATTACAAGAATCAATGCTGCATGTCGTCAAAATGATATTAGTTATTCAAGATTTATTGAAGGTTTAACTAAAGCAGGTGTTGAAATTAACCGTAAAATGTTATCTGAAGTAGCTATTAATGATCCAAAGGCATTTACTGAACTTGTTAAGGTTGCTCGTGATGGTAAAGCTGGAAAGATTAAAGCTAATGAAGTAAAGAGTACTTCTGAAGTAACAGTTGCAGGTGCTGCAAAGGCTACTAAAAAAGAAGCAACAAAGAAAGAAGAAAAGAAAGCTACTACTAAAAAGGTAGAAAAGAGTGAAGATTTATCTAAATTAACTTTGGCTGATTTAAAGGCAAAAGCTAAGGAAGCTGGAGTTAAGGGATATTCAACAATGAAGAAAGCTGATTTATTAGAAGCTTTAAAATAAACATATTAGTGAATTTATTAACCTAGTGCTTAATTTTAAGTGGTTAGTATTAGAAACTGATAGAAGATAAACGAAAAGGAGAAAATTATGACAGTAATATCAATGAATTATTTATTAGAAGCTGGTGTTCATTTTGGACATCAAAAAAGAAGATGGAATCCAAAGATGAAGGAGTACATCTATACAACTCGTGATGATATTTATATTATCGATTTAGCAAAAACAGTAAAAAAATTAGAGGAAGCTTATGGTGCATTAAAGACTATTGCTGAAGCTGGTGGAAAGGTTCTATATGTAGGAACTAAGAAACAAGCTCAAGAGGCAGTAGAAGAAGCTGCAGTTCGTACTAACATGTATTTCATGAACGAAAGATGGTTAGGTGGAACTTTAACTAACTTCAAGACTATTCGTAGTAGAATCAAGAGATTAGATGATATTGAAAAAATGGAAGCTGATGGTACATTTGATTTATTACCTAAGAAAGAAGTTATTAAAATTAAAAAAGAATACGAAAAACTTAATAAAAACTTGAGAGGTATTCGTGAAATGAAGAAAGCTCCTCAAGCTATGGTTATTGTAGATCCTCGTAAAGAAGAAAATGCAATTAAGGAAGCTCGTATATTAGGAATACCTGTATTTGGTATTGTTGATACTAACTGTGATCCAGATTTAGTGGATTATGTAATTCCTGGTAATGATGATGCAGTTCGTGCTGTAAAATTATTAATTGGAGCATTAACTAATGCAGTAGCAGAAGTTAATGGTAATGAAGTTATTGATTATGTATCTGAAGATGGAAATAAGAAACCAGCAAGAAAAGATAATAGAGGAAATAAGAATAATAACTTTAAAGAAAATAGAAGACAAGAGAAAAAAGAAGTTGTAGAAGAAAAGAAGGAACCTGTTGTTGAAGAAAAAGAAGAAGTTAGTGAATCAGAAGACTTATCTAGCCTAACTTTAGCTGATTTAAAAGCAAAAGCAAAGGAAGCTGGAGTTAAAGGATATTCTACAATGAAAAAAGCTGAATTAGTTGAAGCATTGAGCAAGTAATAAAAGGAAGGGTGGAGGGCTTCACCTTTTTTTGTTAAAAAAATAATAATTAGGAGGAAATAAAATGTTTAAAGCAAGTGATGTAAAAGAATTAAGAGATAGAACAGGAGCAGGAATGCTTGATTGTAAAAAGGCATTAGAAGCTACTGAAGGAAATATGGATAAGGCAATTGATTGGTTACGTGAAAAGGGAATTTCTAAAGCAGCTAAAAAAGAAGGAAGAATTGCAGCTGAAGGTTTATGTCAAATAGCTGTTGATGGTAATAAAGCTGTTATATTAGAAGTAAATTCAGAAACTGATTTCGTAGCTCAAAATGAAAATTTTGTTAATTTCGTTGATTATTTAGCAAATATTATCTTAAAGAATGATTTTAAGAGTAATGAAGAAGTATTAGAATTTAATGATGGTGGAGAAACTGTTAAAGATAAGTTAGTAGCTTTAATTTCTAAGATTGGTGAAAATATTAACTTTAGACGTTTTGAAAAAATAGAAAAGAAAGATAATGAAGTATTTGGTTCTTATAAACATATGGGTGGTAGAATTGGTGCTTTAGTTGTTCTTTCAGATACTACAGAAGATGTAGCAAAAGATGTAGCTATGCATGTAGCAGCTATGAATCCTACTGCTGTTACTAGAAGTGAGGTTCCTCAAGATATCGTTGAACATGAATCACATGTTATTAAAGAACAAGTTATGCAAGAAGGAAAACCAGCTGATATTGCTGAGAAGATGGTTACTGGTAGATTAAATAAGTTCTACAAAGAGGTATGTCTAGAAGAACAACCATTTATTAAAGAAAACAGTGTTACTGTTGGTAACTACGTTAAAGAAAATGGTGGTTCAATTGTATCTATTTCAAGATTTGAAGTAGGAGAAGGAATTGAAAAGAAAGAAGAAAATTTTGCAGAGGAAGTACAAAAACAAATAAACGGATAATAATATGAAAAAAATTGTAGTATTTATCATTTTATTGTGTTTCTTTGTTACTGGTTGTTCAGTAAAGAAAGTAAATGAATTAACAGATGCTGAAAAATTTGCTAATGAATTTAATGTTAGTGATAAAAATCCGTTTGTTTATGCTTCTATTGATGATGTAACTCATATTTTTACATCTGATACTGGTATTATATTTATTGCTAATTCAGATGAAGAAGGTTCACTAAAAGCGGCACCAATACTTACAGATGCAGCAAAAAGTGTAAATATAGAAAAGATATATTATTATAATCCAAAAAAACTTAAAGAATCATCTCCTAAAAAGTATAAAAAATTATTAGAAATAATTAATAGTTATTTAGGAAATGATAGTAAAAATAAGAAATTAAAATTACCAAATGTGTATACTGTAAAGAGTGGTAAAATAATTGGTTATAGTAATTATTTTTCAAGTAATGAGCAACTATCTGCTGATAAATTAACAAAGAAAAAGAAAAGTAAAATTAGAAATGAATATATAAATTTACTTAAAGATTTTAAAGATGCTGATTAATCAGTATCTTTTTTTCTTGCAAAAATATGTTTCTTATACTAAAATTGATGGTGAATAAGATAGGAGGTTATCATTATGAAAAAAAAGAAAATAGAGGAAGATATGAGTAATACTTTTGTTCTTGAGGTTGGACAAAAGTCGGCTATCTTTGATGATATGGCTGACGATGGTGACGATGGTTTGGAAGATGTAAAGAATGAAGAGGTTGATGATGATTTTTTTGATAAGCCTAAGAGAAAGAAAAAAAATAAAAATAAGAAACAAAAAAAGAAAGTTAAAAAAAATAATGGTTTTATAACTACAATATTAATGATTTTATGTATAGGTATTGGAGTTGGGCTTTCTTATTGTTATTATGAAGTCTATGGAAATAAATCCTCTAAAGATAAGAAAAATGTTGTTGTATTAGAAAATAATGAAGAAGAATTATTACCTGATGGTGTTTTCTCAACATCACTAGTAGAAAGTTATGATGCTTATAATTCAAATAGTTCCGATATATATAACTCTTTGTATAGTAAAGATGAAATTAAAGTTAAAGATATTTCTTTGGATTATGTTAAAGATGTAGTGATTAGAAGGGCTTTATATTTTAGTGATGACTATTCTAATATTTCTTTTTCTAAAGATAATTTTGATAGAGCGTTAAAAGAATTATTTGGTGATAAAGTTTCTATATCAGATGATGATGTAGCTGGATTTAAATATGATAGTAAATCTAAGAAATATACATATGATGAAGATCGAGAAAAAAAGGAAAATACTTATAAACTAGATAGAAAAGTTGTTAAATCAATAAAAAAGAAAAACTCTATTGAGATAAATGTAGCTGTTTTATTTACTTCTGCAAATAAAGTCTATAAAACTCCTGATGATGACAGTGTTATTGATGGAGTTAAAGCATCAGATTTTGATATTGATAAAGACTATACAAAATTAAATCAATATAAATATACTTTTAATTATGATAAAAGTAGTGATAATTATATTTTAGATAGTATAGAGTTAATTAAGTAGGTGATTTTTACTTTCTTTTTTATAAATTTTATGTTATTCTATGGGTATAAAATCAGTTACAAGGAGAAATGAAAAAATGAATGAATCTATAATAAATGAAGTTAATGAAAAGATGAAGAAGGCTATAGAAGTTTATGAAAACAGACTTAAAACAGTTCGTGCAGGGCGTGCTAATCCTTCAAGTTTAGATGGTGTTTTTGTTGAATATTATGGTTCTAAAACACCTTTAAAGCAGCTAGCAACAATATCTGTGCCTGAGGCAACACAACTTCTTATTAAACCATTTGATAAAGGGTGTCTAAAGGATATAGAAAGAGCTATTTTTGAATCTAATTTAGGATATACTCCTAATAATGATGGTGAAACAGTTAGAATAGTTATACCTGCTTTAACAGAAGAAAGAAGAAAGGAACTTACAAAACAAGTAAAAGCTATGAGTGAAGATGCTAAAGTATCTATTAGAAATATTAGGCATGAAGGTATAGATAATGCTAAAAAGCTAGAAGTTTCTGAAGATGAAGTCAAAGAAATGGAAAAGGAAATTCAAGATTTAGTTAATAGTTCAAATAAAAAAATAGAAGAAATTTTGAAAACAAAGGAACAAGAATTACTTACTGTTTAATAAAATCCAATATTGGATTTTTTTCTTTGTAAAAGTTTATATTTTTTCGAATTTATTATTCAAAAAACATTTGTATTATGATATAATTAATCTATATAATATTTGTATGTAGGGTAGGAATTGTTATGTCTAAGAAAAAAGTAAATGTTAGTGAACATTACCGTAAGGTAAATATTGATTATAATGATAAAAACAATAGATTTAAGAGAGAGTATGTCAAAATAATTTTATTTGCTTTCTTTTTATTGTCTATTGTTGGTGGTGTTAGTTATGCACTTTTTACTAATACGTTGTATGGAAAGAAAACTGTAGAAGTAACATCTGGTACGTTTAAAATAGATTTTAAGGATGGTAATATTATTAATCTTAATAATGCTAGTCCGGTATCTGATACAGCTGGTTTACAGACAACTCCTTATACTTTTATTGTAAGTAATACTGGTAGTCTAGATGCTAAATATAATATTAGTTTAGAAGAAAAAGATAATGGTGTTGATGCTCTTGATCGTAAGTATATTAAATATAGTTTAAAGGAAGGAGATGGAGAATGGAGTAGTCCGGCTTTACTTTCAAACGGACTTACTTTAACTGCTAATAAATTACTTTCTAGTGGCAAAGAAGAAACATTCCAATTGAAAATATGGTTAGATGAGACAGCACCTAATGAAGTACAAGGAAAAAAATATGATGCTAAGATCGTTGTTGATGCAGTACAAACAAATTCTAACCTAGCTAATATAGCAATTCCTATTATTAATATTAATGGTAATAGTGAAATTAATATTGAAGAGGGTAATGCTTTTAATGATCCTGGTGTTGGTGAAGTTAAAGATAGTGATGGAAGTAAAATAGATATATCGAAAGTTTCTACAAGATATGAATATTTTGACGGTTAAAATTCAACGATAGTTGATAAAATTGATACTTCTAAGATAGGAATTTATTATATATATTATGAGTTAATTGATGAGAATGGTAATTCCTTAACAACTACTGTTAGAACGGTAAATGTTTATCATAAAGATAATGTGCCACCAACTATTTCTTTGATTGGTGATGAAGTAGTTAATTTGAAATATGGTGAAAAATATCAAGAATATGGTGCAATGGCATTTGATAATGAAAATGGAAGTTTGACTGATAAAATAATCATATTTGGTGAAGTTAATAATAAAAAAGATGGTATATATTTAATTAAGTACTTTGTTCGTGATAATACTGGTAATTTATCAAGCGTTACTAGAACTGTTATAGTTGGTAAGAAAACTGGTAAAGTAGAAAGCAATATAGAAGAGATAATTGATGATAAGGATTCTACTGAGGCTGGTATTAAGATTGATACAAAAGTTGATTCTGATACTGATATTGATAAAGTAACTTATGCTATTACTACGACTAAAGAAAAACCTGCTAATAAAGACTTTAAAACTTTAGAAGAATTAGAAAAGATGGGCAAATATAAAGATGGTAAGTTTATTATTTTAAAAAATGGTACATATTATCTTTGGACTCGCGATGAAAAAGGGAATATCACATGTAAGAAATTTACTATATCAAATATAGATGAAACAAAACCTGAATGTACTATGGAAGCTCCTAAATATGTGGGAGTTGATGTAGAACAAGATATTACAATAACTTGTACAGATGTTGTTGGAATAAAAAAAGCATACTTAACTGATAAAGCATTTAATATAAATAACAAAAATATTACTATATCAAATATAGCTTCTCCTATTGAAATTGATGGTGGATATCAATATGTTGTTACAGTAAAGGGAGAAAAAACTGGTGAGAGTAAAATAACATTAAATAAAAATTCTGTTTATGATAATGCTAGAAATGGTAATTTAGAAGTATCTAGTTCTATTAAAGTTTCTCAAATCATTTTGGAAGAAAATAAAACTACATTAGATGTTTCTACTAATCCTACGTATAAAATAAAAACAACTGGAACTAATCAAGGAAAGTTAATGTACACTGGCTATGATAAAAATATTGTTAGTGTAAGTTCTGATGGTGTTATAACAGCTTTGAATCCAGGTTCAACTAATGTTGTTGTTGTTGAAAAGAATGGATATGCTAGTGCTACTTTTAAAGTAAATGTTAATAAAACTTTAACTGCAACTTTCCATAAAAGTGGAAGGGGTGTTAAATCAATCTCTAAGGAAAAACTTACATGTGTACTTACAAAAGATAGTCCCGAAGAATGTAGTATTGATGCTCCATCAATTGAAGTATTAAATGGTTACACAGCTTTGGGTTGGAATACAGATAAGAATGCTCATGAAGGAAATATGAAAGTTACATTAAGAGATCATACAGATTTTTATACAATTAGTAGAAAAGAATTGATTACATATTCGGTGGTATTTTATGCAAATGGTGCTACATTAAGTGATGGTAAACAAACTACTGATGATACTATAGTAAAAAGTTGTGTTTTACCTGAAGTTTATAATGATGAAAATCAAAATACTAGTTGTGATATAACAACGCCAACAATTATAGGAAACTCTAATACACCTATAGCTCTTGGTTATTCTAAGGGAAAGTCTGATACTTCTAAACCTGAGTTAAAGACGAATACAACACTAACACTTAATAAAGATTTAAATAATACTAATTATTTTGCAATAACTACAAGTAATCCAATCACTTATCAAATAACTTATAGAAAAAATGGATTTGGTGTTATAAGTATAGAAAAAGAAGATGACAGTTGTACAATTCCATCAACTTATAATGGAATTAAACAAAATACATCGTGTACTGTTATAGCACCAACTATTGATGTTTCAACTGGTTATACAGCGATTGGATGGAACTTTGATGATAATAGTCATAATAGTATTGTTAAAGATGGAAGAATTACAATTACTAAAGATAGCGTTTTATATGCAATTAGTAGAAAAGATAGTATAACATATACAGCTAATTTTCATAAAAATGGAGTAGGAGTTAGTAAAATATCATCTACTAATGATAGTTGTACAATACCAGAAGTGTTTAATAATGAAGTACAAGATACAAAGTGTAAGATAGGATTACCAACAATAACGGTTACTGGTTTATATTATGAATTGGGTTGGAGCCAAGATAGGGAAGCAACAACAAAAGCTATAAACTCTGATGATACAGCTTTAAATGGTTATATGGAAATAGCTGATGGTATTTATCTAGATCATAATACAGATTTATATTCTATTTCTAAAAAAGATCAATTAGATTTAAGTGCTGAGTTTTATGAAAATGGTACAATATTGATAGGTGATAAAAATGTTTCTTGTACCTTAAAAGAAGTCTATAATAATGAAGTAAGGGCTGATAATTGTATTCTTGATATACCAACAATTCAAAGAGATAATTTTGATATTATAGGATATAATACTGATTCTAATGGTAAAACTAATGATGATAGCATTAATATGAAGTCTCATCAAATAAATATTGATAAAAATAATAATGGTAATAAATATTATGCAATATCAAAAAGAAAAATTGATATAACATATGATAAAAATGGTGTAACATCACTTACTAAAGATAGTGATACTTGTACTATTTGGAATGCAGCTACTAGTTGTGAGATTACAACACCAAAAATTACAAGAGATGGTTTTGAAATTCATGGATATAGTACAGATAAAGATGCAACTTCTGAGAATAATAATTTGGTACCTCATAATTCAAAATACTTAGTTGATGAAAATCATAAATATTATGCTATTACAAGTAAATATATAGAAGATAAATTTTATATAAATGGTGCATTAGGACTTACTGATGTATCAGGTAAGATTGTTAATACAGATGTTAATCGTAGTTGTACAATCTATAATAGAGAGACAAAATGTAGTATTACAACACCAGCTATAGCAGCTAGTTATAATACACCAGATATTGTTGGTTTTGCTACTAAGAGTAATGCAACAGTTAAGGACTTAGATCCAAATCAAACTATTGATGTTACGGATAAAGTTGATTATTATGCTATAACTAAGAAAGATGCTATAACTTATAGTGCTTCATATCATAAAGATGGTATTGGTGTAACAGCTATAGAAAAAACTACTGATAGTTGTACAATTCCAACTGTATATAACGGTATGAGGCAAGATGATTATTGTACTGTAACTCTTCCTAATATTAGTGTTGAAAATAATCAATATGAAGCATTAGGCTGGAGTCAAAATGCTGATGCACAACAAGAAGTGTTGAGTAATGATTATAGTGCAGTTAATGGATATATGGGAATAGGTCAAAAAATAAGATTGGATAAAAATATATCATTAACTTCTATAGTACGTAAAAAAACTATTACTTTAAAAGGATACTTCTATAGAAATGGTGCAAAATCATTAACTTATACTTCTAATGGTAGAATTGTAGATAGTACAGATGATGTAGTTACAGTTACATGTGATTTGGAAGCTACTTATAATAATCATAAACAAGCAACAAGTTGTAGTATAACTTCACCAATAATAAATGCAAGTGAAAATACTCCAGAGGTTATTGGTTTTGCTAATAATAGTACTGATATATTAAAAAGTTTAGATCCAAACAAAATATTTGATATTACGAGTGATGTAACGTATTATGCAATTACAAAGAAGAGTAGTATTACATTAAATGCTAACTTTAATGCTAATAATTCAACTATTTCTGATACAGCAGAAAAAAGATGTACATTAAAAGAAACTTATAATGGTAATAAACAAGATACTACTTGTAGTGTTACACCTCCTAAAGTAACAGCTTCCAGCAATACACCTGATTTCTTAGGATGGAATTTAAATAGTAACGATCATAAGAATTACACAAATTATAATTTAGATAACAATGTGTTAACTTTATCTGAGGATATAAGTGGTAATACATGGTATGCTATTACAGAGAAAAAGGAAGTATATTACAATGTAAATTATAAAATAGGTGATCATGTTAAGAGTATTTCTAAAGATAGTGGTAGATGTAAGATTGATGCTACTTATAATGGAGAAGTTCAAACAAAGACATGTATTATTGGAGAAAAAGATACAGAAAATAATCCTGTTATAACAGCAAATGTAGGATATACATCATTAGGTTGGAGTCAATTAAAAGGGACAACAGTTGGGTCTCCAGTTGTAGTCTTAACAAAAGATAATATGACATTCTATGCTAATGCATCTGCAAATCATTATAATATTGAATTCTATACAGATGATCATATATATCATACAATTTCAGCTACTTATGATGAGGCATTTACATTACCTACAATAAAATCTATTAGTTTAACTAAGAGAGGATATACATTTAAAAAATGGATATCTGAAGGAGTAGATTATGCTGATGGTGTAAAAGTTAGCAAAAACTTAGCTAGTGAGGAAGGTGCTAAAGTAAGATTTGATGCTGTGTGGAGTGATGAAGAAAAACCAGTATGTAGATTTACAACTATAGGTTCAACTACAACACTTAATACAACAACAGCAAGATTAGAATGTACTGATACAGGTAGTGGAATTATTAAAACAACATTACAACCATCTGATTTCTCAATATCAGATGCTAAAGTTGGAAAAGTAGTTTCAGTAGCAAGTCCAGTTGAAATGACTGATGGATACTATTGGGACTTAACAGTTCAAGGTTTAAGCGTTGGTTCATTTGATATTACATTTGGTGCTAATAAAGTATCCGATTCTAATCAACACTATCCACATGAAATTACTACTAAAAATTTTAATGATCGGGTTACGTCAACTTCTAAAGTGAATGTAGCAGGACGTGTTTATTCAGTAAATTATACAAAAGGAAATTATGTTAGTGGTATTTCTTCAACAACAGGTTCATGTACAACAACAGGTTCTAATATAGCTTGTAATGTTGTACTACCTGGTATTACAGCTAATAGAGGATATACAGTTAGTGGTTGGTCTAATGGAAGTACTATAACACCAGTTGGAGAAAATTATGAATTAAATGAGAATAATACATCATATAGTGGTCAACCTATAACAAAACAAACATTAACTTTAACAGCAATAGCAAAAGATATTACACCACCTACATGTAGTATTAGTGAAAGTACAAGCAATTGGACTCAATCAGCAGTATTAAGTGTTTCTGCTAGTGATGATGGTAGTGGTTTGGCAAATGAAGCTTATTCTTGGACTTCTAAAACTGCTGGTTTTACTTCTGATAGTACTACAACAGTTAATAAAAATACTACTTACACTGCTTATGTTAAGGATAAGGATGGTAACGTTGGTAGTTGTTCTAAGGCTGTTTCTAATATTGATATAACTAAACCTGTTTGTATTTTCGATAATCCTTCTGATACAACTATTGTTTCTGGCAATACTGCAACTGTTAAATTAAGTTGTACTGATACTCAAAGTGGTATTACAGCTGTTTCTAGAAATTTATCAACTAATAGTTTTTCTATTACTAATTCTTCAGGTTCATCTGTTAGTTATGCTAAGGTAACTGCTGTTTCAGCTCCTGTTGCTATTACTAGTGGTTACTCTTATAATGTTACTGTTCAAGGAGTTTCTTATGGTAGCTTTATACTTAACTTATTAGATGGCAAAATTATTGATACTGCGGGTAATGTTAATAATAAGGTTACATCTAACTCTATGACAGCTTATTATAAAGCTATAGCAGGTTCTTGTAATCAAAATCTTGTTTACAATGGTTCAGCACAAACACTTGCTAGTGGTGGTACAGGTATTTCATTTACTAATAATTCTCGTACTAACCAAGGTAGTCAAAAAGTTACTATGTCTCCTAATACTGGTTATATGTTTAGTGATGAAGTACCATCTAAGCAAACTGATAATTGTACTATTGCAAAAAAAGATGTAACGTTCACTGCTCAAGATAAGCAATTTACTTACGACGGCAATGCTCATACTTATCAAGTTGCAAGTATTACAGCAGGTAGTTTAGTTAATGGTCATAAAGAAGTTTTAACATTTGATGGAAATAGCTCTATTAAAGATGTTAGTTCTTCTCCTGTTTCTAATACTATTACAAACGTTGTAATTAATGATACTAATGGTACAAATGTTACTAATAATTATAATATTTCTACTAAAAAGGGTTCTTTGACTATGATTAAAGCAAATGCTGTTAATCCTACACTAACTGCTTATAATGCTCCTTACGATGGTAAACCTCATACGATAGGTGTTACTGGTGGTAGTGGTGGTACTATAAAATATAGTACTGATAAGAGTAATTGGTCCACTGCGAATCCAACAGTAACTGATGCAACTAATAGTGGAGCTGTAACAGTTTATGTAAAGGTATTTGGAGACTCTAATCATAGTGATTCAAGTATTATTTCATCAACGATTACAATTTCTAAAAAAACATTATCAGTATCTTGGAGTTCTACAAGTTCATTTATGTATAATGGAAGTCCACATTCAAGAGTTTTATCTTCTTCTACGTTAACTGGTGTTAATTCAGAAACAGTTAATTTATCAACAAGTGGTTCTGGAACTAATGTGGGAAGTTATACAACAACAGCAAGTATTTCATCAGTAACAGGGGGAAGTGCGAAAAAAGATAACTATTCCTTAACTAATGACACAGCTTCATTTAGTATAGATAAAGCTACTCCAATTCTTTCTGTTAGTCTTGGTAATGGTACTGTTGGCTCGTCAGTCACATATAGTTATTCTTATGATGGAGATGGAACTGTAACATGTTCTTCTGGTTCTACTACAATTGCAACATGCTCAGTCGATACATCTAAAAAAACAGTTACTATTAATTATAAATCAACTGGTAGTACTACCATTACATTAAGTGCCACTGAAGGCACTAACTATAATAGTGCTAGCAGCTCAAGTACAATTACTGCCTATGGTGTTACTAGAACAGTGACAGTTTACGCAAATGGTAATTCCTTAAGTACTCCTGGTGAATGCTCTGTATCAGGTTCTAATAGAGTATGTTCTTGTACATCGTCTGGAAGTTCCACTAGTTGTAATGTAACTCTACCAACAATTTCTAATAGTACTACTCCTAATGTATGTGGATATACTACTAGTTCAACAGGTACTACTTCTTGTAGTATTGCTAATGGAGCTAGAGTAACTTTAAGTAGTTCTACTAATTATTATGCACAAACTTATAGCAGTAGTAAGACTTATACAGCAGCATTTACTGGTACAACTGAACCTGGTGTTAGTTCTATAGGTGCAACTTCTAAATCTTGCTCTATTGCTTCTACATATAATGGTACAGCTCAGGAGAGCTCTTGTAGTATAACTTCACCAACTATTACAGCAACTACTGGTAATACTGTAGCAGGATGGTATAATCGTTCAGGAAGTTATGCTTTTGGCCCGGGTGAGACAATTACATTATCATCTAATCCAATATTTACGGCAAAAGCTAACATAACTGCAGCTGGAGTTACTTATACAGATACATATGGTATGGGATGTAGTACATTACAATGTGCAATTGATAAAATTCATTCAATTTTATATTAAAAGAGTGACATAATCACTCTTTTTGTATGTTTAATAAATGTATATCATTAATAAAAATTTGATTAATTGGATAAGATATTTTTGGTTTCTTGTTCTTGATATATTAAATTATGTTTATTATAATATTATTGGAGGGTTTGTTATGGATGATTTAGAACGAGTAGTAAAAAATAATTTATTTTATAGTTTATATAATAACGTATTGAATGGTGATAAAGTATCGGAAGAAGAAAAAGAATTCTTACTTTTTGAAATAGAAAATTCTATGAAGCAACAATTAACTGAAAATAAAGATTCTTATCATAAATTTAAATCTATGCTTCCTTTAATACCATCACTAATAGATAGCTTAGATTTTGGACCTGGTTATAGAGAAAATTATCTTGGAGTTAGAAAGGGAATGAAGCAAGTAATTGAACATAAAAACTTAGTTCTTGATGGTGTTAAAATTACTTATAATAATATGAATAATGATAACATGTATACTTTGGTTAAACAGAGTAATGAAAATGTAATATTTGATAAATTTTTTTGTGATTATATTGACAAATTTTACAATAATTTAACGAGTGATGATCCTGAGTATAAATATAGTGTTGGTCAATATTTTGTTAAACATATGACTAAAACTAGAGAAAAAATACTAACTTTATCAAAGCAATATCAAAAATAACAGAGCAATCTGTTTTTTTTGTAAGGTAATAAAAATAGCTCTATAAAAAATTGTATAAATATCTTGAGTTTGACAGCAAAAACGCGCTAAGCTTTTTAGTATAAGGGATAACGCGTTTTTTATCTGTTGTATATTAAAATATATTTTCTAGAAATTCAAAATTTTTTTAATTTCAGATAAAGTTAAATATTTCCTTGATAAATCAATATTGTAAATACTAGATAAATCTTTGATAATATTATTGGTAAAATTTTGTAAGTATATATCATGCTCTAAATTATTAGATGTATATTTTTTAAGTGAATTAATGATTGAACTAGTAGAGTATTTTCTATTTGTTTTATATTCTATTAATCTTAATATTACTAATGATATAAAACAAGTTAAAAAATGTGCTTCAATATGTTCTTTAGTCCATACATAAACAGGTCTAGTTTCTAAATCTGATTTTGTGATTTTAAATGATTCTTCAATTTTCCATAAGCCTTTATAGATATCACTAATTTCTTTATCAGGCAAATTTTTTTCACTAGTAACGATAGAATAGTATCCGTCAAATTTTTTTTCTTCTTTTATTTTATCTAGTTTTAACGATAATTCTAAACCACTTGGAATTTCACCAGTTTCTTCATTAAATCTAATATTATTAATATATTTTGTACATCCATAAGAAGTAGCTTGAGTGAACTTCCCAGGATTTTTAATTAAATCTTCTGCTTTTTTTATAGCTAAAACTCTTTCATGTTTTTGCTTGTCAGCGTATTTTTTAGAATAATAAACCATTTGTTTTTGGTATATTTGATAATCAACTTTTCTTTGACCATCTTTTTTAATTTTAACCTTTTTTGCATAAACTCTTGATTTGTGTTTAAAGATAATTGGTTTATTTTCATATCTTAATATATTACCAATTTCATCTTTAATTGCTTCCTTGTAAGTAATTATATTTCCATCATCATCGTAAATATAATCATTAGTAAATCCAGATTGGTCTAAAGCCCATGTTTTAAATTCCTTGTCGGCACCTATAATACTTTGACCATAAACATAACCATCATGATTAGTATGTTCATCATCATTTTTTCCAGCAATAAATACAGTATTATCTGATGTATTTTGACTACGATCAGCAACTATAATAGTTCTATTAATACCAAATTTTGCTTTAGTTTTCTTTAATGTAGGTCTCATCATTAATTTTTCAGATTCATTTCCTGGAAATAAATCATAAGAAAGTGGAATACCATTTTTATCCATAAGTAATCCCATGCCGATAATAGGAGTTTTACGATGTTCTCTGGAAGGACTTTTTTTTTCTAGAACCTTTTTCTAAAATATTACCATTTTCATCAATTAAGTCCTCATCATTGTATGAAATTTCAAAATAATAATTGGTTGTATCATAATAGGTAATTGAAGTGTCTCTGTTATAAACATCTTTGGTGTTATTCCAAATCGATTTAACAATATCATCTTTTAATGATTGAAAGTGGTCTAAACTACGATATAAATCTTTTAAAGAAAAATCAAATTTTTCAAAAAATAAATCTTTGTTATTATATGTTTCACTTTTACTAGCAGGATATAAAATTCTAGAAAAGACTAATAATTTCATAATATCTTCAAGTGAGTATTGAATATTTAAAGAAGATTGCTTTTTATTAAGAATAGAAAAAATATTTAGTTCATTATAAACCATTTTTAAAATAGCATAACCTAAATTTTTAGGATGGGAATTGTCATCAATAGTTTTAGATTTCAAGTTTTTAATAATTAATTCATTAATTTCATTATTAGAACGTTGTTTAGCAATTTGTTTAAAATGAGAAATAGGGTCATCATATTGTTTTTTTAAATCAACAAGATAACCGATAGTTTCAACATTTTTATGCTTAACTTTACCGTTTTCTCTATATCCAACAGTAAAAGTTAGAAGAATACCTTTATGAGATTTATTTTGTTTAACAAACATGATATCACTACCTTACACATGCATCATAGCATAATATACAATAGTATATAACATAAAACAAATGAAATCTTGACAAAATAAAAACCTTATATTAAAAGGCTTCTCTCATCATTTGTAAATTAACAAACTGTCAAACTTCGGTATTGACCTTGTCTAGACAGTATCAAAGATAGATTTATTATATTGGTATAGTAAATCTTTTTTTTATAAAAATCTATAAAAGAATGTAGAATTATGATATCATATTAATAGTA
>OGQT01000165.1_pt1 | contig 62313 bp, 59 predicted proteins | sample 1553261 | NCBI WGS metagenome assembly OGQT01 (sample SAMEA2579992, study PRJEB22360) | human gut metagenome | biome: human gut; feature: human-associated habitat; material: faeces | place: Denmark | collected 2008/2010
TCGCCTTTGGTGATTCACAGGATATTAGAGATAAAGAACGAGTATGTCTTGAACTTTTGCAACAATATGAGGGAAAAATATCGTACATCAATGTACGAGTTGTGAATAAACCCGTCTGGAGGTCGATGTAATCCCTGATATTGACGGTGTTGTTTTGCAAACCGCAATCCATTGTGTACAATGTTCAAGATGTCCAAACTATAAGGGCTTGCCCTTTTGTGGGATGGCGCTGAAATAAAACTGAAAGCGAGCAAATATGCAACAGATTCTTGGCTCTGACAACCTCGCGGTGATTAAGGTCGTTGGCGTTGGCGGTGGCGGCACTAATGCGGTTAACCGAATGGTAGAAGCCGGCATTAAGGGTGTTGAATTTATCGCAGTTAATACGGATCGCCAAGCACTTATGCTTTCCGATGCTGACAAAACAATTCATATTGGCGAAGAGATTACTCGTGGCCTTGGTGCGGGTGCTAACCCAGAGGTTGGCTGCCAGGCGGCTGAAGAGTCTCGTACTGAGATTCGTGAAGCTCTTGCTGATGCTGATATGGTTTTTGTTACTGCAGGTGAAGGCGGCGGTACCGGTACGGGTGCAGCTCCCGTAGTGGCAGAGATCGCACGTGAAGAAATCGGTGCGCTTACCGTAGGTATTGTTACGAAACCCTTTAGCTTCGAAGGACGTCTTCGCCGTAATCAAGCTGAGCAGGGTATCGATTTTCTTTCTCAGAAGGTAGATACGCTTATTGTTATTCCAAACGATCGCCTTCTTGAAATCGTCGAAAAGAAAACGAGCATGTTGGACGCTTTCCGCATCGCTGACGATACGTTGCGTCAAGGTATCCAGGGCGTTACGGACCTTATTACCATCCCTGGTTTGATTAACCTTGACTTTGCAGACATCCGCACGGTTATGAAGGATGCAGGTACTGCCATGATGGGTATCGGCATTGCTTCGGGTGATTCTCGTGCATTGGAAGCAGCAGAGCAGGCCATCAATTCAAGCTTACTTGAAACCTCAATTGCAGGTGCTTCTCGCATCCTGTTCTCTATTGCAGGCGGACCAGAACTTGCTTTGTCCGAAGTTGATGAAGCAGCTCGCGTGGTTGAAGCCGTTGCTGACGAAAATGCCAACATCATTTACGGCCAGATCGTTGATCCTGAGTTAGGTGACACCATTCGCATTACTGTTATTGCAACGGGATTTAAAGCAACCAGCAACCAAGCTGCGATGGATTTCTCCCGTCGTGACAATATGTTCGCTTCTACTACGCAGCAAGCAGCTTCTGCGCCAAAGCCAGCACAAAGCCAGCGTCCGTTGTATCCTTCGGAGCCACGTTTTGCCGACGAAGACTACATTCCTGATTTCTTAAAACGTCAGTAAGATCTACTGGCTAGCACGCAATTTGTGTGAAGTAAATCGTAGGAATTACCCAAACAGCTAAGAAGGCTATTATGACGACCCTTGTTCTACCTTATCCGAAGTTAGCCAAGGGTCGTTTTGCGTCTATTGAGGCGTATTCCGATGAAGCTCTTTTTGAGGCAACGGGGGTTCGAATTGCTTTTACTTGCCGAAAAGGCGGGGTAAGCAAAGGTTCTTATGAATCACTGAATCTGGGTACTCATGTGGGTGATTTTAGGCCTGATGTACTAGAAAATCGCAATCGGGTAAGAGAAGCTTTTTCCACGCCTGAAGCACCCTTGCTGGTCCCAAAGCAAGTTCACGGCGATACGATTTTAACGGTTGATGCTCAAACTGACCTTTTGAATTTTTTACTTGAAATCGATAAAGGCGCCGATGGGCTTGTGATAGACGCGCCTCGTGTCGCAGCGCTTTTATGCTATGCCGATTGCGTGCCGATAATACTGGTTTCACCGAGTGGATGTTTTGCGGTTGTGCATGCTGGTTGGCGAGGCGTTATGAATACCATTGCGGTTAAGGCAGCACTTCGCATGGCGCAACTTGATGAGCGTAAAATCGGAAGTAAGGCACTTGGGTCATACAATGTCTACTTTGGTCCTCATATCCGACGGGAATGCTTTGAGACAAGCGAAGAGCTTCATGATTTATTCGTAGACACCTTTGGTAAATCTTGTGATGCGGGTTATCGCCATATCGATCTTGCGCAAGCACTTCAAACGCAGCTTGTCCAAGCAGGAATTTCACCTGAAAGAATATGTGATCTGGGGCTTTGTACGGTTTGTCATACTGATGAATTCTTTTCGTATAGAGCAGAAAATGGCGTGACGGGGCGCCATGGAGCATTTGCCGTTCGTTCGACGTAGATTATCTTCGTATTGGGCAATGAACGTTTTCCTGAAGATACTTCTAGATGTACTTGGGGTAATGCCTTCTCATTGGTGGATTAATTTTCAAAAGCTTAAATTGCAAAGGGTGCGTTTTTAGAAGAGTAAACCTAAAGGTGAGTTCATAAAAGACTACACTTGAGCGTATATATGACAAGGAGCAAGCATGAGCACAGCAAGTCGATATCAGCATTTGCGCAGTGAATTAGATGAAGAATGCAATAAGGCGGGAAGAAACCCTCAAGAGGTATTGTTGCTTGCTGTTTCGAAAACGGTTGACCTTGATCAAGTGGCGCTTGCTATAGAGGCGGGTGCGACAGCATTTGGCGAAAATCGCCCCGATGAACTACTGCGTAAATCTTCTGCCTTTCCTCAGGTGGAGTGGCATTTTATTGGCAATATTCAATCACGTCGAATTCCTGATATTGTTTCTGCGTCTACCCTTATCCATTCGGTATGCAAAGAAGCGCATCTTTCAAAGATAGATTCTGCTGCAGAAAAAATAGGGAAATATCAGCGGTTACTTTTGGAAGTAAATGTATCGGGCGAGGAAAGTAAAAGCGGATTTTCTCCCGATGAAGTGGAAGGAATACTTGAGAGAGCGGCGGGGCTTTCTCATATTTCCATTGAGGGGCTTATGACTATGGCGCCTCAAGGAAAAGAAGAAGCCATTGTGGCAACCTTTTCAGGACTAGAGCGCTTACGCGATAATCTTCAAGTTCGATTACAGAACAAAGGCATATCGTGTCATTTGTCTGCTCTTTCTATGGGAATGACCGAAGATTGGCGGAGTGCGGTAGGCTTTGGTACTACGATTGTCCGCGTTGGCCGCGCTATTTTTAGCGATGAATTTGAATAGCGCACCAAGGTTTAATGACGCAATAAGGTTTTATTTTTGTCGAATTTTAACGATAATTAAAGATCACAAATTTTCGACGGTGATCAGAAGGGTATAAAGATATGGATTTTCCACGTCCCTCCGTTTCTCCAAGCAATATTATTGGAGATTTGAAGGATCGATTTGGATTTGGTGGCGCCAAGCAGCGCGCTTATGATGAAGAGCCGTACTACGATGAATATGATGAGTATGGTTACGATGATGCAGGCTCTTATGATTCTGGGGATCAGTATGCATCTTCTTCTCAGGCAGATCCCTATGATCGCCTCGAATATACGACGCGTTCTACGGCGGGGCATCAGTCTCGTACTTCGTCCTTTGCTTCGTCTTACACAACTTCGCCTCATCTGGTAAGTTCAAGTGACATTCGTGCAACCACTAGCGCTTATGGAGTCAGTGCGGGAGCGGTAGGCGATGACAGCTTTGCAGCTGTTGGAAGACCTGCAAGAAGCTCTTCTTATGCGGCACCTTCTTCACCTGCAGTTTTGGATGCCCAGGAAACCGAACAATATGATGTTCCCGCAACCGCTTACGGCGATTTTGTTTCTCCCTATAAGGAACATGCTCGTCAAGGTGGCACCGATTCTTCTCAGATTTCTTCGGTAGCAGGAAATAAGACGAATTCGGCAGGAACTACTTCTCGCTCTGCGGGCCTCGATTCTCTGTTTACTCCTTCAACTGGATCTGAAAAGGCATCGACAGCAAGCATTTCTGCGAGTTCATATTCCTCTTCGCTTGGTGCTCCTTCAGGTAATGTATCGAATAGTAGTACTGAAGTTATTTCAGGTGGTGGAACCTCGAATTCCTCTTTAGGAACGGGAGGGAGTTTTTCTTCTAGAGAAATAACGCTTTTGCAACCAGTGTCTTATGAGGACGTTGCATCAGTGGCGCGTTCGGTAAAATTAGGAAACATCGTTGTTCTCTCGCTGCGTTCAACCGATTCGGCTCTCGCAAAGCGTGTCTTAGACTTTTCGTTTGGAGTTGCGTCGGCACTCGATGCGCGGGTTGACTGCGTTGCTGATAAGACCTTTATCGTGGTGCAGGGTGGAGACCTTTCGCTCGAGGAGCGCCATCGCCTGCAAAAACAAGGCATTTTTTAAGTTGTAACTCTTGAGAGCAGCGAAGGATTTATTGCGATTATGATTTCGTATCTTCTTGTTACTCTGGCTGATACCTACAGTTTGATTATTTTTGTTTATGTCATGATGTCCTGGATCCCTTCAAATTCAGGCATCGTGGGGGATCTGCGTAATGTATTAGGGAAGTTATGTGATCCTTATCTGAATATATTTCGACGTTTCATTCCTCCGATTGGCGGAATGATTGACATCAGCCCAATCATTGCGTTGCTTGTGTTACAGTTCGGGGTAAGGTTTATTGTTGTGCTGTTGTAGCGCGAACTGCTTCAAGTGTCGGGCAATTGGATTGTGAAACGTTTAGGCTTGTTGTAGGCACGGGAATAATTTGAGCTATCATAAGAGCAGCTCAAAAGTAGATAGTACTACGTTAGGGGTATTTCATGGCGATTACTTCCGCTGACATCCAAAACAAAAGCTTTAAGATCGAACGTCGTGGTTATGACGTTGACGAAGTGGATGTTTTTTTGGAGCGTGTAGCTTCTGAAATTGATGATTTAAATGACGAGATTGCACATTTGCGCGCTCAGGCATCAGAAGCTTCTGCTGCACGTACAGAGATCATCTCTCAACCAGAAGTTGATATGGTAAGCCGAGACGAGCTGGCAGAGAAAGATGCTAAGATCGCCGAGCTGGAAGCTCGTTTACGCGAGCGCAAGAGCGATGATAGCGCTATTGCTCAGGCTTTGATTGTTGCTCAGCGTACTGCTGATGAAATTATTTCTAAGGCAAAAGGTGAAGCAGAGCAGACACGCATCAATGCTGAAGAAGAAGGCAAGCGCATTCTCGATAAGGCTAATGCAGAAAAGCAGCGTGTCATCGATCACATTAACGAGCTGTCCGCAAGTCGCGAGCAGGTTCGTGAGCAGTATCAGGATATGCTCAAGGAATTCATCGGTTCTGCAACTCAGCGTCTTTCAGAAATTGGTGGGGAAGTCACTGCAGGTATTGAACTTCCTGCTGAATTGCTTGAGATGCCAAAGAGCGAAGACTCTGCTCCGAAAGCATCTGTATCAACTTCAAGCACCACCTCGGCAAGCACTTCTTCTAAGTGGGAGCCTGGTTCTCCTGTAGCAACCTATACTACTCCTACCGTAACGCCTGTAGTAAGCGCTCCGGCAACACCAAAGCCATCTGCTGCTTCAAAGGATTTCTCTGGTTACGGCGATGCGGATGATTCTTTCTCATTTGATGATGTAGATTAATTTTAAAATACTTTGATGAAATCAAAGGCATCGGCGCAAACCGATGCCTTTTGTTTCTATGGAGAGAGTTTTTTGGAAGCAGGAATTTTGAAATAAAGTTTTTCAAGACGGAGTGGGTCTATAAGCCGGGTTCTGTAATCGACAACCATTTATCTCGATTGCATGTCGCCATGCAACTCAAGCACGCAACCCGAACGCACGGAAAGGCGGCCGTATAGCGTTCCTATTTACGCTTGCTTCAGATGGGGTTTACCAAGCTGTGCCGTTGCCGACACACTGGTGCGCTTTTACCGCACCGTTTCAGCTTTTCTCCCGCTGCCCTTGATAGTGAAGAAATATCAGTTCACCATTAAGGGCAGCGGGGGAGTTTTCTTTTCTGTGGCACTAATCCGTCGGGTCGCCCCGCCCAGCTGTTAGCTGGCATCTTGCCTTTTGAAGCCCGGACTTTCCTCATGACGAAGCACGCGGTTGTCCGACCCACTCCGAGTGGCTATTGTAGCAGACTCATCTGATATCGGAGCACTAAAGCGCATAATCGTCTAGAGTGTCTACGGAAATCGTGATCGGGGAAGCGCGCAATTGCTGAATATGAACGTAAGGCTCGCGAGCTTGTGCCCTGAGTTTTTTCGATGATGTTTGCTTCATTTACTAAAGGCGATTCGAGCTGATAGACTGGGATATCAAAATTGAGCTTTATGAGGTAGAGCTTTTTAGAACCTTGCAGATAATAATTCATAAGTTGAAATATCACGAGAAGAGATAACTATGAAACGTTGTTTACTTGTGGGTGCGGCTCCTTCAACGGGGCAAGGCCTTGCTTACATCCTCGAAACACAGTCTTTTGATGCTGTTTATGCGGTAGACGGAGGTTACGCTGAGGTGACAGCGCGCGCTATAACTCCGGATGCAGTATTTGGTGATTTCGATTCACTTGGCACCACTCCCTGCCATCCAGAAGTTTACGAATACGATACCCATAAAGATTTCACTGACATGGATCTTGCGATTCATCACGCCATTGCGAAAGGTTATGAGGAATTAGTTGTGTGCAACGCTTTTGTTGGTAGGCTCGATCACACTATTGGCAATATGCAACTTTTAATTCAAGCGGCATCGCAAGGTGTTTGTATTTGGGGGATAGAAGAAGATGAGGCAATTGCTCCGCTGGTAGCCCCTGGTCCTTTTTCGTCGCTGTCATTTAAGGAAGGCGCACAAGGTGTATGCTCGGTGCTTTCTCATAGTGACAAGGCGGAGGGAATTTGTGAAGAAGGGCTTGAGTGGAATCTTGATAACGCAACTGGTGTCAACCGTGCTCTGTGGGGTATTTCCAATGAATTCAAGGGTGTTCCTGCAAGAATCAGTCTTGCGCATGGATCGCTTTGGGTGACGTTTCCATTAGAAGAGCTGTCTCGTGCTTATTACGATCGACTGTCCAATGTTTAACTTTCTGTGGTGCAGAAGGAGTCGCTGAGAAAAGAATAGATATAAAAGGAATAATTAGTTAGCTACTACTTACGAACGGTTCTTGTTCTTAACTGACGTTGGCAAGTCAAAACGCATGAGTACTGTGAATGGTGCCAGCAAATTTAAGATGTATAAACGCTACGAATGTGTCTAGACTACATTTTTGTCACGTTTGCAGAAGCAATGCGACATTAAGAAAAAATGCCACTACAATACTTACATTACATAAAGGGGAGCTGAATTAGGCTTCATGGTGAGCAAGTTTTGTATCGAAGCGAGTAAGTTTTTTCATCGCAGAAGCGAGTAAATTTGCGCGTTGCAGAAGCGAGTCAAATTTTGCATCGTAAAAGTGAGTTGAATTCGGCTGAGAGGAAGCTTGGCTTCGACCCTCGGAACCTGATATGGATAATTCCAGCGAAGGGAGTCATGAATGACGCAAATTGATGCGGCGCGAGCAGGCATCTGCACGCCAGAAATGAAAGCGGTAGCCGCAAAAGAATATAAAACTCCAGAAGAAATACGTGATGCGATTGCAAGGGGCAGTATCGCAATTCCTGCCAATATTAATCACACCACGCTTGATCCCGAAGGGGTAGGTGAAGGTTTACGTACGAAGGTAAACGTCAACTTAGGCATTTCAGGCGACTTGATGGATGAGGAAATGGAGCTCGAAAAGGCCCGTATTGCCTTAGAGCTTGGCGCTGAAGGAATTATGGATTTAAGCAATCATGGTAAAACTCGCGAGTTTCGTCGTAAATTGCTTGCTATGTCTTCTGCCATGATTGGTACGGTACCCATGTATGACGCAATTGGGTATTTGGAAAAACCTTTGATTGGTATCACGGCACAGGATTTTCTGGATGTTATTCGTGTTCATGCCGAAGATGGCGTTGACTTTGTAACGGTGCACGCTGGAATGAACCGTCGTGTAATTGAGTCGTTTAAAGAGACTGGCCGTTTGATGAATATTGTCTCACGCGGCGGATCTCTCATTTTTGCTTGGATGGAAGCGACGGGAAACGAAAATCCTTTCTATGAGCACTATGATGAAGTGCTCGAAATACTTCACGAATACGATGTCACTATCAGCATCGGTGATGCAATGCGACCAGGATGCACCTACGATGCAAGCGATGCGGGGCAGATTGCGGAACTTATCGAAATTGGCAAGCTAACCAAGCGAGCATGGGATGCTGGAGTTCAGGTTATGGTTGAAGGACCTGGACACATGGCTCTCGACGAAATCGCAGCAAATATGAAAATGGAAAAACGCCTGTGCCATAATGCGCCGTTTTACGTACTGGGTCCTTTGGTGACCGACATTGCTCCTGGCTATGATCACATTACCGCAGCAATTGGAGGTGCGGTAGCGGCTTCTAGTGGTGCAGACTTTCTCTGTTATGTAACTCCTGCTGAACATTTACGTTTGCCTGATGCTAATGATGTTCGAGAAGGGCTGGTAGCAACAAAAATTGCAGCGCATGCGGCAGATATCGCAAAGGGTATCCCTCATGCGCGCGATATTGATAATCGCATGAGTGACGCCCGTAGACGGGTTGATTGGGAAGAGATGTTTTCTTTGGCGCTTGATCCCGAAAAACCAAGAAAATATTTTGAAAGCGCGCCTCCTTCCAATGAAGGAACTTGTACTATGTGTGGAAAAATGTGCGCAGTGCGTACCGTCAATACCATCATGGATGGTCTGGTTATTGATTTGGGCGATGAGATGGAGAAGTAGTTTACTCTCCAGGGATTGAAAGCGAGTTACTTATGATTCCTTGTGCGTTGAGCATTGCCGGGTCTGATTCAAGTGGTGGTGCAGGAATTCAGGCAGACATTAAAACCATGGAAGCATTGGGGGTCTATGCTGAAACGGTTATCACCGCACTAACAGCACAGAACACTCAAGGCGTACAAGGGGTCATGCCTGTGGAGTCGTCTTTTATTTCTCAGCAAATCGATAGTGTGTTTTCTGATATACAACCTCATGCGGTAAAGATAGGTATGATCCCCAATGCTGATGCAGTGCATGCGGTAGCACGCGGGTTGCGTGCCTGGGAAGCTTCGCATGTTGTGCTTGATCCTGTAATGGTGGCAACTACGGGTGCCTCCCTTTCTGAAGATTCTGCGGTTCAGGCACTTAAAGAAGAATTAATACCTCTTGCAGAAGTTGTTACTCCAAATATCCCTGAAGCGCAGGCGCTTTCGGGCGTAACCATTACAGCAAGGGAAGATATGGTTACCGCTGGTATTGTACTTTGCAAGAGAGGGGCTCGTGCTGTTTTGGTGAAAGGTGGCCATCTTGCTGGTTGCGCCGATGACGTTTTAGTCATGAGTGAAGAGGAAGTTATTTGGTTCAGCGAAAAGCGTGTTAAAACACAGAATACGCATGGTACCGGATGCACCCTTTCTTCGGCGATTGCCGCTTACCTTGCTAAGGGTCTGTCTCTTGAAGAAGCGGTAGAACGAGCAAAGCGGTATTTAACAGGCGCTCTTATCCATGATTTAGATTTAGGAAAAGGGTTTGGTCCTGTGAATCATATGTGGGCTTATGGCGCCTAAGATCTTATATCTAAGGCAATTTACGGCATATGAATAAGCTTCTTGATATAAGCAATAAGGGGCTCTCGTTGTGGTTTGATTTCCTCGCGTGCAACTGCCGCAAAAGCTTCACTTAAAAGCAAGCCGATCTGAGGTCCTTCTGGAACACCGAGCTCCAGAAGGTCTTTGCCAGTAATGGGGAGATCGTGTAGCGATAGACAGGCACCCTCCGAACACATTTCATCAAAAATATGCTCGACCTCATCGATAGTTTTAACTCGTTTGTGACTAAAAGGAGCCTGACCGAGTGCATCGCCTCGCATTAAGTCACACATGGTATGAAAAAGCTCTCTATTTTCTTCGAGCTTAGAGAAAAGAATCCTAACATCCTGACGCGTTGGTGCGGGATGGTCATCGTGATAGCGCACGAGAAGCTCTAAGTCGTGAAGGCGCTTGCGGCTAAAATGAAGACGCTTTGCTGCTTTTCGTAAGTGATCTATGCTTGCAAGGGGATGACCTGGCATATGACCAATTCCGTTTTTGTCACGAAAAAAGGTGTCAGGTTTTCCGGCGTCATGAAAAAGCGCTGCCCAACGTACCAGCGGTTCGGGTGGAGTATTTTCTATTACGCAAGCGGTATGTTCGAGCACATCGTAAATATGCCAGCGACTATGCTGATCAAAACCTTTCATGGTGTGTAGTTGAGGGATTATGACACTCAGGACTTCGGCATAGTTTAAGAGGACTGCACGAACACTTTGACCGCAAAGCATTCCTTCCAGCTCAACCGAAAGGCGCTCTCCCGCAACATAAGACAACGAAGCCGCTTGTTCGAAAAGCGCATTTTCAGTATCTATTGCAAGCGAAAAAGAAAGCTGTGATGCAAAACGTAGTGCGCGTAGAATGCGAAGAGCGTCCTCTTGAAAGCGTTGGGTGGGGTTACCAACACAGCGAATGATCCGATGATGTAAATCAGCTTGACCTTCGTAAGGGTCAACAAGTCCTCTTACGGGGTGGTAAGCCATGGCGTTGATCGTGAAATCGCGTCGAGCAAGATCTTCGGTTATGGAGGAAACGAAGGTGACCGAGTTAGGATGGCGATGATCGGAATAGATCGCTTCGCTACGGAATGTGGTAATTTCGAGTGGGTATCCTTGATGGATAACCGTGACCGTACCATGTTTTGTGCCTGTTTCTCTTACTTTGCAACCATGGTCAAGTGCAATTTCTTTGACCGATTCCCATCGTGCATTGGTAGCAATGTCAGCATCGTGAGGAGCAACACCGCGAAGGGCATCGCGTACGAAGCCGCCCACAATCCAAGCTTCAAATCCTTTTTCTTCGAGGAAGAAAAGCATCTCTAAAACAGGCGCAGGAATGCGAGAAAGAAGGGGGTAAGCGGTGGTATGTAGCACGTTTTCGTAAGGCACAGTAGCTCCCCTCCTTATAATAGACTTCTAGTATAAAACATACCTGGTTACGCATAAGCTTTGCATTTGAAGCTCTTTTAAGAAATATGTGAGATTCCTTGTGTAGAATCAGGAAATGAACAACAACAGCCCTTCCTTGATGATGTTTGTGAGCGATTGTCAAAAAAGACAGAGACTAAAGGGAAGTTTTCATGATTGATGAAATCCATATTTGTGACGTTGCCCTTATCCACGAAGCGCACTTTGTGCCCAGTGAAGGTCTGACGGTTATCACGGGTGAAACTGGCACGGGCAAAACCGCTCTCCTAAACGCATTAAAACTTCTCGTAGGGGAGCGTTCTGATGCAAGCCTTGTTCGAGAAGGATGCGATGAGCTCCGTGTTGAGGGACGGTTTTTTTTCGAAGGGGAGGAAGATGGCGTAGTTGCAACCCGTCGCGTGGGTGCTCAGGGAAGATCGAAGGTCAGCATTGATGGCTCTTTGGCATCGGTTAAAGAATTGGCTACACGTATAGGCACTCATGTGGATTTATGTGGTCAGCACGAACACCAGCATTTGCTTTCTTCGGCTTATCAAAGGCAGCTTCTTGATGTTTGGGCAGGTGAGAAGGTTCTTCCTTTTTTGGAAGAATATCAATCATGCTTTTCAGAGGTAAAGGATGCACAGGCGGAACTTGAAAGACTCAGAGAGTTAGAATCTGCCGACAGCATAGAGTTAGATCGTGCACGTTTTGGATTAGAGCAAATAAATGCCGTTGATCCACAGGAAAATGAGTACGAAGATCTACAGAAACTCTTGCCGCGTTTGGAACATGCCGAAATGTTGCTAAGTGAATCGGCAGCTGCGCAATCTTCGATAAGTGCCTCTGATGGAGTGCTTGAAAAACTTGACAATACCCTCGCTTCGCTTGAGCGTATAGCGGCAGTTGATGCGGAAGTTGAGGAGCAAGTAGCGGTTGTTCGCGAGGCATATTTCAATCTGGAGGAAGTGGGTCGTAGTCTTGCCAGCTATCGCGATAGAGTGGATTATTCTGGTGAGGAACTTGAAGAAGCTCAAAATCGCATGGCTGCTCTCCAGGGCTTGATGCGCGGATTTGGTCCTCGAATGGAAGATGTGTTTGAGCATCGAGCACGTTACGAGGAAAAACTTGCAGAATATGAAGGTCGAGATGAGCTGATCGCGCAGGCGCAGGATCGTCTTAAAGAGGCAGAATCTATGCTGCAAAAAGCAGCTGATGCGCTTCGCTTGGCTCGCGAAGCGGTGCTTCCACAGTTTTTGATGCAGGTGCAAGCGCAGCTTGCGCGTCTAGAGATGGGCTCTTCAAAGATCGAGGCGCCTTTGGTTGATCTTCCGAGAGATCAGTGGGATGCGTGGGGACCTCATACCTGCGAATTTCTGTATGCTGCAGGTGAAGGAATGAAGCCGCAGCGATTACAGAAAATTGCTTCAGGGGGCGAAATGAGTCGCATCATGCTTGCCCTAAAGGTGGTACTCGGATCAAGTGATACGGTTGATACCTTAGTGTTTGATGAAATAGATGCAGGGGTGGGAGGCTCTACGGCACGTTCTCTTGCTGAAGTGTTGGCCGATCTTGCACAGACACATCAAGTTATTGTCGTAACTCATCTTCCGCAGGTCGCGGTATACGGATCGGTTCACTATGTGGTAACTAAACAGGGTGATGAACATCCAGAAACTAATCTTTGCATTCTGGATGAAGATCACCGTGTTGAAGAAATCGCACGCATGCTTTCAGGGGAAATCAATGCTGTTTCATTGGCGCATGCGCGTGAGTTGCTAGAGGAAAGAAAGAATAATAACTATGGTTCTTAAACCTGAGGTGGTAATAGGATGCCACCTTTCTTCGTCGGGCGGCTATGAAGCTATGGCAAAAACAGCGCAGAGCATTGGGACAAACACCTTTGCCTTTTTTACGCGCAATCCTCGAGGAGGAAAGGCAAAGCCAATTGATCCTGCAGACATTGAAGCTTTTCATTGTGCGGCTAAGCAGGCGGGTATTTCGCGAATCGTAGCACATGGATCATATACGGTTAATCCGTGTTCTGCTAAAGATTCTGTTCGTGAATTTGCGTTTCAGGCGCTTGCAGAAGATTTGCAACGTATGGAACACACGCCTCATCAGCTCTTTAATATGCATCCAGGTTCTCATGTAGGCCAGGGTATAGAAGCAGGTATTGAACAGATAGCAGAAGTGCTCAATGCGGTACTAAAGGAAGATCAAACTACAACGCTTTTGTTGGAAACAATGGCAGGTAAAGGTAGTGAAGTAGGTTCTACCTTCGAGGAACTTGCCGCTATTATCGAAAATGTTCACCTATCAGAGAAGGTGGGCGTTTGTTTGGATACATGCCACGTGTGGGATGCGGGCTATGATCTGGTAAATGATTTAGAGGGAGTACTTGAGCATTTTGATTCAGTGATTGGCTTGGAGAGGCTTCATGCGCTTCATATCAATGATTCGCTCAATCCCAAAGGGTCTCACAAGGACCGTCATGCTCGCATTGGTGAAGGCGAAATAGGCGCAGATGCCTTGGTTCGAGTCGTGATGCATCCAAAATTGCTAGGATTGCCCTGCATTTTGGAAACTCCCAATGAATTACCAGGCTATAAAAAAGAGATTGCCTTTTTCCATGCTTGCGCATGCGAATCTGTTTGAGTACTATGGTTTTTGTCTTATTCAATCCCCCTTTACAACAGCTGTTTCATTGGGTGCCCGTTTTTTGTGGGCAAGCTGTGTGTTGAAGTCTGATTTAGGAGGACTCCCGTGAAATTCTTTCTCGATACCGCTGATCTCGACGAGATCAAAGAGGCGGCAAGTTGGGGTGCGCTTGCAGGCGTAACAACTAATCCTACGCTTTATTCTCGTATTGGCGGTAAGCTTGCCGATTTCCATGATCATATTGCGCGCATTTGCGAGATTGTGGATGGCCCCGTCTCTGCTGAATCCGTTGCGATGACCCGCGATGAAATCATTAAAGATGGTCGCGAACTTGCAGCGATTGCACCAAATGTTGTTGTTAAAGTTCCTACTATGATTGAAGGTCTTGCCGCTACAAAAGTACTGGCATCTGAGGGTATTCCTGTAAACATGACCTTGTGTTTTACGGTGCCTCAGGCTATTATGGCAGCCCGCGCAGGTGCTCGCTATGTAAGCCCTTTTATTGGCCGTTTTGATGATATTTCCGAAGACGGTCTTGATCAGGTTGCAAATATTGTTTCCGCTTTAGGCAATTATGACTTTACTGAAAACACGGTAAATGGCGAGCAGATTGAAGTAATTGCTGCATCAATCCGTAGCGCAAATCATGTTGCTCAGGCAGCTTTAATGGGTGCGGACATTGCAACCGTTCCCTTTAATGTACTGAAAAAATGCGTCGAGCATCCTCTGACGGATCGTGGTTTAGATGCATTCCTTAAGGATTGGGAGAAAGTTCAGAACGCATGAGTGATTCCACAACTGAAGAATCAGTAATCGAAGAAGTTAAACCAAAACGCACCTACCGTCGTCGTAGCACCAAAGCGGCGACGGAGGAGGCTTCAACTGAAGTAGCAGGATCTGAAAGCTCCGATACTTCAAATACGGAAGAAGAACCCAAGAAAAAACGAGCTACTCGAACTCGAAAAACCACCAAAAAGGCTCTTGAGACAAAAGCAGTTCAAGAATCTGAAGCTACAGAAGCTTACCCTGAAACTCCTCTTACTTCATCTGTCCAAGACAAGGGCACTTCAACCGAAGCAGCTTCTCCTGCAAAGCCAGAAAAGAAAGCTGCCAGCGAGGTTGAGGGCGAAAAGCCCGCTCGAAAGAGAAGAGTTACTCGTAAGACTAAAGATTCCGAAGAAAAATCATCTGAAAAAACCCAGACTGCACAAGCGAAAGATTCGAGTGCGGAAAATGAAGCTATTTCGTCAGAGGGCAATGTATATATTGCATCTGGCGCGAGCGATCCTTCGTCTGATCGCAGCGGACAGGCTGAAAACTCATCGGCCAGTACTCAGGCTGATGAAATGGCAGAAAAGCAAGGAACTTCAGGAGATAATGCTTCTGGCGATACTGCAGCTAAGGAAAGCACTTCGCACGAGGGCGCTTCCGAAGAAGTATCGGCGCGCAAGCAGCGCAACAGAAAAACCCGCAACGAAGATTCTTCGGATGCAGATGATAACCATGGCGGTTCGCGCAAGCAACGCAATTTCTCGAAAAACAATCATCAGAAAAATGCCTCTCAACAAAAAGGCAGTCATTTCCGTTCTCGTCGCGCTCATCAGCAAAACATGCGTGAGCCAATTGTTCCTCAGACTTCCAAGGATGATCTCGCAAAATTAAAAGTAGCTGAATTGCGCGCCCGCGCAGAAGAGCTCGAAGTAGATCATAAAGGTCTCAAGAAGGCTGAATTGGTTGAAGCAGTTTTTGCTGCAAGCATTAAAGCGGAAGGCTTTGTAGAGACTGCGGGCATTCTAGATGTACTTTCTGATGGATATGGTTTCTTACGTACACATGGATATCTTCCCAGCGAAGATGACGTTTATGTTGGTATGGCAACCATTCGACGCAATGGACTGCGAAAGGGAGACTATATTACTGGTCAAACGCGTCCTGCGCGTCCCAATGAAAAATATGCAGCTCTTCAGCGTGTAGATACGGTAAACGGCATTGCTTTTGAAGAGCTAGGCAAACGTGTTCGCTTCGCGGATCTAACTCCTGTTTTCCCTGATGAACGTCTTGTTTTAGAGCATGGAAAGTCTACCATTACAGCTCGAGTAATCGATTTATGTGCTCCTATCGGTAAGGGCCAGCGAGGCTTGATTGTTTCTCCTCCTAAAGCTGGTAAAACCACTATTTTGAAAGATATTGCGGCATCCATTACCGCCAACAACCCCGAAGTGCATCTGATGTGCTTGTTGGTTGATGAACGTCCTGAAGAAGTTACCGATATGGAACGTTCTATTCATGGCGAAGTGATTTCTTCTACCTTTGATATGCCAAGCGAAAACCATATTGCCGTTTCTGAATTAGTGATTGAACGCGCAAAGCGTTTGGTGGAAAACGGACAAGATGTCGTCATTTTGCTTGACTCTCTCACGCGTCTTGCTCGTGCCTATAACTTGGCTCAGCCCGCATCGGGTCGTATTTTGTCAGGTGGTGTGGATTCCACAGCACTTTATCCTCCAAAGAAGTTTTTGGGTGCTGCTCGAAATATTGAGGGCGGCGGTAGTCTTACCATTTTGGCATCAGCCCTTATCGAAACGGGATCCAAAATGGATGAAGTTATCTTTGAGGAATTCAAGGGAACAGGCAATATGGAAGTTAAGCTGGATCGCCAATTAGCTGACAGGCGCATTTTCCCAGCTATTGATCCTGTTGCTTCTGGTACCCGTCGCGAAGACTTATTGATTGACCCTCAGGAAGCTCCCCTTATTTGGGCGGTACGTCGTATCTTGGCAAATCGAAATAATACCGAAAGAGCAATGGAATCTTTGGTGAAAGCTCTTCAGCAAACTAACAACAATCAGGAATTTTTAATTCGTGCTGCCAAGAAGGCTCAAGGACATCACTTTGAAGAAGGCAATATAGAGTTCTAATTCAAGTTTTGTATGTACTATGGGCAGTAGCTGACAAGGTACATCTTTTCTTATAATGCAAAGAGTGCAAATGTTTTGAACCTCGTCGTAAGACGGGGTTCTTAAATTGGCTTAGTTTTCTACACGAGGGGGGAGTTATGCCTCAAGAGCCGAATGAGCCCAAGCCTCAATCTCAAACGTCCGAAACACCTGAAGGATTTCAAGCGCCCGTCTCGCAAACAGGCGAGGGACAGACTCAATTCAGCCAGCAGCATCCGACGGGTTTTCAGGATGCTTCAGGGTATCAAGTATCAAACTATCAGAGCTACCAAGCAGTTTCGGGTGCGCCTTATGCTCCGACGGATTCGGTGGATTATCAGCCGACATCAAACTATCAGGCTTCATCGGGCGCGCCTTATACCCCTTCAGGTTATGATACAAACGGCTGGGCAGCGCCTTTTGGATATTCTGCGCAAGCACCATATCAAGCACAGGCAGGATTTGTTTCGCCAAAGCCTAAATCGCATGGATGGATTGTCGGCATTGTGGTGGTTGTTGCGCTTTGTCTAGTGACGATGTTTGGCATGTGGTCATGCTCTAATGCGTTTTCGTCTGCGGGCACAAATGTGGGAACCGATGCGGATTTGCTCACTTCAGACACGATAGCGATCATAAATATTGACGGAACAATTCAATATGATGGCACCAGTTCAAGCCCTGAGGGCTTGAAGGCACAACTAGATATAGCGGCAGATAATTCTCATATAAAGGCAGTAGTGTTGCGCGTTAATTCAGGAGGCGGCACCGCAACTGCAGGAGAAGAAATGACTGAATATGTGCGGGAGTTCAAGGAGGCAACAGGAAAGCCCGTTGTTGTTTCTAGCGCAGCAACAAATGCAAGCGCTGCTTATGAGATATCAAGTCAGGCTGACTACATTTATGTAGCTAAAACTACTGCTATTGGTGCAATTGGTACCGCGATGCAGTTCATGGATTATTCAGGTCTTATGGAGATGCTTGGTATCACAACAGAGGATATTACTTCTTCGGATAGCAAGGATTCTACCTATGGCACGCGCGCTTTGACCGATGAAGAACGAGCGTACTATCAGGCACAGATTGACCAGATCAATGAGACCTTTATTGAAAACGTTGCTGAAGGAAGAGCGATGACTACTGATGAGGTTCGTGCTTTAGCAACAGGTCTTACCTTCACGGGCCTTGATGCGGTTGAAAATGGCTTAGCGGATGAAGTTGGAACACAGGAAGATGCAGTGGCTAAAGCTGCTGAATTGGCAGGATGCTCAACTACTGCGACCATTACGTTAGATACTTCTAGTTCTGATGATTTGAGCCTTCTTCTAGATTTGATGTCGGCATCTAATACCCAAACGACTGAAGAATTAGCTCAAGCATTAAAGGAACTTGATGCGAGCGGCTCTGTAAAGCAATAAGATAAGTAAGGTGGAAAAATACTACGATGGCAGATAATAAAGCATCACAATCCAAGGATATGCCACCTATCGTGTGGCCTAAGCGTGCAGTGGTAACTGCAGGAATGCCTTATGGTAACAAGGCGCTTCATTTTGGACATGTTGGTGGAGTTTTCGTTCCTGCCGATTGCTATGCTCGATTTTTGCGTGACCGTATCGGGAAAGAAAACGTTGTTTTCGTTTCTGGTACGGATTGCTTTGGCTCTCCTATTGAAGAGGGATATCGCAAGGAAGTTGAAGCGGGTACTTTTGAAGGCACCATTGAAGATTATGTTTGTCGTAATCATGATGCCCAAAAAGCTACTCTTGATGCGTACGACATTAGTCTTGATGTATATGAGGGGAGCGGAATTGGTCATTGCGGAGAAGTTCACCGCATCGTTACGAACGAGTTTGTACAGCGACTCTATGAAAAAGGCTATCTACATTTAGAGAGCACCCTTCAGTTCTACGACACCAAAGAACAGATGTTTTTGAATGGACGCCAGGTTGTGGGTCACTGTCCAGTGCAGGGATGCAAGAGCGAAAAGGCTTATGCTGACGAATGTGATTTGGGGCACCAGTATGATCCCGTGGATCTGATCAAGCCCGTTTCGTCGGTTTCCGGCACTGTACCTGAAATGCGCGAGGTAAAAAACTGGTATTTCGACTTGCCGGGATTTGCTAGCGTGGTGCGTGATTACGTTTCTCAAATGGAAAGCGATCCTCAGATTCGTCCTGTTGTCACAAAAACTATCAAGGAATTCTTAGTTCCTCCCATCATTTATATCAAGGTAGAACTCTATGATGCCTATAAGGCAATTGCGGATAAGCTACCTGAACACGTCTATCGCGATGCAGAAAAAGGTAAGCAGAGTTTTGAGATTGAATTCAAATCGATCGGTGATCGCGATATGGCTCGTACGGTATTGACCGATGCGGGTATTCGCTTCAGAACAGGTAAGGCGTTAGTTCCTTTCCGTATTTCAGGCAATGTGGAATGGGGTGTTCCGGTACCTGAAATTGAAGATGCTAAAGGGCTTACTGCCTGGTGCTGGCCTGAAAGTTTATGGGCACCTATTTCCTTTACGATGGCGCGTAATGATAACCGTGGTTTAGCGCGCAGTGAATGGCGTACGTTCTGGTGCGATAAAGAATCTTGCGTGTATCAGTTTATCGGCCAAGATAATTTATATTTCTACGGGGTAGCGCAGCCAGCGTTATTTGCCGCAATGCAAAATCGGGATAATCCCAGTGCCGATGCTCCGCAAGGAGAACTTCAACAAACTAAGCTGATTGCCAATCATCACATTTTGTTTGGAGACAAAAAGGCTTCTTCATCGAGCGATATTAAGCCGCCTACTGCTGACGAACTTCTGAATTACTATACTTCAGAGCAATTACGTGCACATTTTTTGGCACTCGCGCTTGATCAGCGTTCGGTAGGCTTTAAGCCAAAGGTTTTTGATCCCGATCCTGCAAAACGTGAAGATCCTCGCGTGGCGGATCCTGCTCTCAAGGAAGGTGCGCTCCTTACGAAGGTATTTAATCGTTTGGCGCGAAGCTGTTTTTATGAGGCGCAAAAGAATTTCGAGGGATATATGCCGCTCGGTTCTGTTTCGATAGAAGTATTGAGACGCGCTAAGAAGACGATGCTGACCTATGAAGATTGCATGTATCGCGTTGATTTACACTCAGTAATGGCATTGATGGATGAATTTATTCGTTATGCCAACAAATATTGGTCAAGTGGCATTAGGAATGCAGAAAACGAGGATCTGGCGGCTGAGGATCGTGAGCAAGCGCGTCGTCAGGTGTTGATCGATTCGTTTTATTTGTTACGCATTGCAACTTTACTTATGCACCCAGTAGTACCGCGTGGTACGGAAAAAATTTGCGACTACTTGAATTTCGAATTTGATGAGTTTTTCAGCTGGAATTACGATTTCGACAGCATGGAAGAGCTGTGTAATGCCAATGAGCTCGACGATGGCCGTCATCGTGTGTGCGAATTGCCTCCAAGAACCGATTTCTTCAAGTTTCATCCAAGTCAGAAGAAGTAGAGAGGATTCTAGAGGTTAGGGGTGCCTAATGTGTTCCTGCGGTGGAGTAGGTAGGACAGAGGCTTGCTTTCTTCATCGATGGCGATATAATGAATAGGCTTGTCTCGCCTTGGTCGGAAACCAAGGCATTAGAAGGAGAACCAATGAAAAAAGATATCCATCCCGAATACGTTGACTGCACGGTAACCTGTACTTGCGGCAACACTTTCCAGACCCGTTCAACCAAGTCTGAGATTCGTGTTGACATCTGCAATGCATGTCATCCATTCTTCACTGGTACCCAGAAACTGATCGACTCTGGCGGACGCGTACAGCGTTTTGCTAACAAGTTCGGTTCTGCTACCGAGGCTGTTGCTGCTCGCGAGGCAGAAAAGAAGGCTGCAAAGGCTGCTAAGGCTGCTGAAGCAGAAGCAGCAAAGAAGGCTGAGCGTGAAGCTAAGGCTGCAGCAAAGGCTGCTCGTGCTGCTGAGTACGCAAAGAAGGCTGAGGCTGAAGCTGCAAAGGCTGCAGAAGCTGCAACCGAAGAAGCAGCAGAAGCTGTTGCAGAGGAAGCTGCTGCTGAGGCACCTGCTGAAACCGCAGAAAACGCTGCAGAATAATAAAGCTTTTAGCTAAAGTTCACAATTTGGGACTTTTAAAGGCGTCTGCTTGGGCAGACGCCTTTTTTCTTGTAGCATGGAATGCAGGAGTGAGTACGTGCAGTCCGCAAAATGCTTTTCGTAAAAAAGCAGACAAAAGATTGCAGATAGCGTACGGTGGTATAAACCGCACACATGATAGGAGAATTTCATGGTTGATACAAAGGCATTCCGCAATTTATCTTACGGACTTTATATAATCTCGAGCAAGAAAGACGGCAAGTCAGTTGGCTGCGTGGTTAATACGTTTTCTCAGGTTACTTCAACGCCAGCGCAGGTCACCGTTGCAGTTAATAAGGAAAACTACACTTCGCAAGGAATCCAAGAAACAGGTGCCTATGAAGTCGCAGTGATGAACGAGTCTGCTTCCATGAAGCTCATTGGCAAATTTGGATTCCACTCAAGTGCCGATGCCGATAAATTCAGTGATTTTGAGACGGCAATATCAGAACAGGGACTTGAATATGTAGCGCAGTCGTCCTGTGCCCATTTTTCCGTAAAGGTAACCCAAGAGCTTGATCTAGGGAGCCATATTCTGTTTATAGGCGAGGTGGTTGAAGCTGAACCTATCGCAGGCGATGCTCCTATGACGTATGCTTATTATCATCAGGTTAAAGGTGGTAAAACTCCTCCGAAGGCATCAAGTTATAACGGTGGAGATGAGGTAAACGCTAGCGCTGATCAGGCTGCAGAAGATAAAAAGCCAAAAGTTGCTTGGCGTTGCAAGATTTGTGGCCACATTGAATACGTCGAAGAACTCCCAGAAGATTTTGTATGCCCCGTTTGTGGCGTCGGTCGTGAATTGTTTGAACGTATTGAGCTTTAGGGCTTAGTTACGTTTTCTTTTGATGAGTATTACATGGGTTTTTTTGAGTGCCATGAAGATTTCAAAAGAATGAATCATTTACAGTTCGAGCATCGATTTAATACCGTTCATTTTCTGATCCCTGCTTTTATGCGGTGGTTTTATAGACTGAAAAAGAACTTTAAACGAAGAACTGCCATTCCTGGCGGTTCTTCGTTATGATGGCAAAGCTAAACAGAATAGGAGCCTTTCAATGAATGTTGAGCTTTTGCAATACCCAGAAAATCCCGAGCGTGCTGTCGCTACGGCTGCTCGTTTATGTTATGCGCCTGTTGGTGCAAAAGAGCTCATGGAAACCATGCCACCTGAGCGTATCCAGAGCGTTCTTTCCACCATTATGAAGTCGGGTCATTTTTCAACGCTTGAACATGTAAGTTATACGTTTGCGGTTGATGGGGTTTCGCGTGCGCTGACTCATCAGTTGGTGCGTCACCGTTTGGCAAGCTTTAATCAGCAATCTCAGCGTTATGTGAAATTCACGAAGGGCGTTGAAACGGTGAAGCCCCATACTGTAGAAGACGACGAAGAAGCAAGCAAGGTCTTTGATGAAGCGATCGAGGCGGTAATTGAGGGCTATCAAAAACTTCTTGAGATGGGAATCCCTGCAGAAGACGCACGCTATTTGTTGCCTAATGCGGCGGAAACAAAAATCGTTATTACGATGAATATTCGAGAACTGCTACATTTCTTTAGCCTGCGTTGCTGCAACCGAGCTCAATGGGAAATTCGTGAACTAGCACACAAGCTGTTAGAGCTTGTAAAACCAACAGCTCCTTATATTTTTATGGATGCGGGCGCTCCTTGCGTACGGGGAAATTGCCCCGAAGGGAAAATGACCTGCGGCAATCCTTATCCTAAGGTGGTGCGCGATTAAGATTGGCGCCGTTGCAGAAAAGTGATAAACAGGCTTACTCATCCCAGTCACAGATGACCGGTGCTTGTTCCGAGTGTTTTTCTCAAGGCGAATATGAAGCATCTGCAGGCAATGAAAAAGCTCGTGAAAAAAGCGATTTAGCACGAGCCTTCAGCGAAGATGGGCCATGTAAGACCCATATCGGAGGTCAGGCGCTCATTGAGGGCGTTATGATGCGAGGGAAAAATTGTTGGGCGATTGGCGTACGTGAACCTGATGGAGGATTGTTTTCGCAAGAATATCCTCTTTCCAAAAAAGGGAATCGCCCCACCTGGTTTTCATGGCCCTTGGTGCGAGGATGTGTGGCTCTAGTTGATTCATTGGCTTTAGGTTTTAAGGCGCTTGAGATTGCAGCCAATAAAGCTTTCGACGATGAAGAAGTAGCGGAATCATCTGCGCCAAATGATCCGGAATTGCCTGCATTAAATAGCCCGAAATCATGCCTGGCAGACGCAGGATCATCTGCGCTAAACGATATGGTATCTTCTGAATTATCTACTTCAGATTCTGAGTTGTCCTCAAATCTCGAATCCGCATCTGTATCGGATTCGACAGACGAAGGTGTTTTAAGCAAGGCAGAAATGACGTTTGCGATGGTGCTGGGCGTTGTGCTCGCGGTCGCACTCTTTATTTTGTTGCCGGCGGGCTTATCTAATGTGATTGTTGGAGAATACGAGCAAAACCCTTTTGTGTGGAATATTGTTGATGGCGTGGTGCGAGTAGCAATATTTATTTTCTACGTATGGCTGATCGGACGAATGCCTGATATTAAACGCATGTTTTCCTACCATGGGGCAGAGCATAAAACTATCCATTGCTACGAACATGGTCTTGAACTTACGCCCGAAAATGCAAGGCAGTTTCCTCGTCTTCACGTACGCTGCGGCACCGCTTTTCTCATTATGGTGATGCTGATAGCAATTGTGGTATATACCGTGATTCCACTGGATGGGGTAATTGCTTCACTTGGGATAACGGGCACTGCGGCATTTGCGCTTCTTTTGGTCGTGCGTTTGGTGTTTTTGCCAGTAATTGCGGGCATTTCCTATGAGATTACGGTTAAATGGGCAGGTTCTCATCCTGAAAACCCTTTGGTAAAAGTGGTACTTTGGCCTGGTATGCAAATGCAGCGCCTTACCACAAACGAACCCGATGATTCGATGCTTGAATGCGCTATCGCCGCAATGAAATTAGTAGTGGCAAACGAAGAAACTATTTCAAAGAAACTATCGTAATAGTTTATAGATTAATGAGTTATGCACGTAAATTCGTGTATGCTGTACCGTACTGCGGTTATATTTGCCGCAGATACTACAAATCCCCGCACACGTAAATTATCGAGATCGGGGTTAAACCGTGTGAGCGACTATGCCGTCTTGTTGCGTTTGTTTTGTTGTGGACCCAACTTGTTTTGGGCTTCATGAAACAGGCGCTTTTATGAGGGGAAGCGGCAAGAAAAGGAGGAACCGCGTGAAACTGGTGGTAACCGAGAAGAATGACGCGGCTCAAAAAATTGCAGATTTATTAGGTGCAACAAAACCAAAAGCCGACAAAGTGTATTCGACTCCTGTGTATCGTTTTACCGTAGAGGGAGAAGAGTGGATCACTATTGGTCTGCGTGGCCATATCTTGGAGCCCGATTTTGCTACCGCTTTGATTTATAAGAAACGTGGTGGCTGGCGTGGCGTGAATGCTGATGGCGAAGTGATGGATGCGGATATTCCAAAGTCACTTGCACGCCCTCCATTCAAGAAAAAGAAGCCCTTTACTGAAGATGGGGTAGAACTTAAAGCTTGGAAAATGGAAGCGCTACCTTACTTGGTATATGCGCCTATCGAAAAGCGTCCCAAGGAAAAAGACATCATCCGTTCTTTAAAAAACCTTGCAAAAAAAGCCGATTCGATCATTATTGCAACCGACTTTGACCGCGAAGGTGAACTGATCGGCTCAGATGCCTTGTCTTGTATTCAGGAGGTTAACGCCACTGCTCCCGTTTCGCGTGCGCGCTATTCGGCCTTTACTAAAGAAGAAATCACTCACGCCTTTAATAACTTAGTTACGCTTGATACTAATTTGGCAAGTGCTGGCGCATCACGTCAGGATATCGACCTTATTTGGGGTGCAGTTTTAACGCGCTATCTTACTTTGGTTAAATTTGCAGGGTATGGAAATGTGCGTTCCTCGGGTCGCGTACAGACCCCAACACTAGCGCTCATTGTGGCGCGCGAGCGAGAACGTCTTGCCTTTGTTCCTGAAGATTACTGGGTTATCAAGGCGGATTTTGGCGAAGATCCTGAAAAGTTTAGTGCTCCTCATGCTACTGCGCGTTTTAAATCTGAAGATGCTGCCAAGGCGGTAATGGATCATATTGAAGGTGCAACACATGCGCGTGTTGCTGAGATTACGAAGCGCAAACGAACCGTTGCGCCTCCTGTCCCCTTTAACACCACCTCTCTTATGGCGGCAGCATCGGCTGAGGGATTATCTCCTGCGCGCACTATGCGTATTGCAGAGAGTTTATACATGGATGGCTATATCAGCTACCCTCGTGTTGATAACACGGTGTATCCTTCCTCTCTCGATCTGGCAGCAACACTGAAAAACATCATGGGCAATCCTGCCTATAAGCCCTATTGTGAAGAGCTCCTGAAGAAGGGGAATCTCAAAGCAACGCGCGGCAAAAAAGAAACAACCGACCATCCTCCTATTTATCCAACTGCAAGTGCTACTCCTGATGATTTGGCTCCTGCTGAATACAAGCTCTATAACTTAATTGCACGTCGTTTTATGGCAACGCTCTCAGATGCAGCGGTAGTGGAAGGTACCAAGGTAACCTTAGATGTTCAAGGTGAGCCATTTGTTGCAAAGGGCGACGTGCTTGTAAATCCAGGATTTCGTGCGATTTATCCTTATGGATTAAAGAAAGACGAGCAGCTTCCTTCTCTTAGCGAAGGGCAAGAAGTGGTTTTTGGTGGTGCTACTTGCACAAAAAAGCAGACCGAACCACCCGCGCGGTATTCGCAGGGTAAGTTGATCCAGGAAATGGAAAAGCTTGGGTTGGGTACAAAATCTACGCGACATTCTATTATCGAGCGCTTGTATACCGTGAAATATATCCAAAATGATCCTATTGAGCCTTCTCAGCTAGGTATGGCGGTCTGTGATGCACTCGATAAATTTGCGCCCCATATTACTCATCCTGAAATGACTGCAGAGCTTGAAGAAGAAATGGATAACATTGCTCTTGGCCAAAAAACCAAGGGTGAAGTAGTTATGAATTCTCGTAACTTGCTTTCAGAACAGCTAGCAGGATTGCTTCCTCACTCTGAAGAGGTAAAAGATGCGCTTGCTGATGCGGTTGCGGCCGATGCCTATGTGGGCCCTTGTCCTAAATGCGGTAAGGATTTGCAATTACGCACCTCGCAAAAAACACGCTCTATGTTTATAGGTTGCTCTGGTTGGCCTGAGTGTGACGTAACGTACCCGCTGCCTAAGGGGAAAATTGAGGCGCTAGAGGAAAAATGTCCTGTTTGTGGCATGCCGCAAATTAAAGTGACTGCGTTTCGTTCAAAACCGCGTGTATTATGTATTGACCCAGAGTGTGAAACAAACAAAGAGCCCGATGTAGTGGTGGGAGAGTGCCCTGCTTGTGCTGAGCAGGGAAAGAAAGCTAAGCTCATCGCTCGCAAAAATCCTCGCACGTTAAAGCGTTTTATTCGTTGTGAAAATTATGATGAATGCGGCACGGGATATCCACTTCCTCAATACGGTGCCCTTACGGCAACAGAAGAAGTATGTGAAAGCTGCGGTGCGCCTATGGTGATCGTGACGACAAATCGTGGTCCTTGGAAGTTGTGCCCTAACTTCAACTGTCCTGCGAAAAAGGAGGCAGAAGAAAAGAAGGCGGCAGCAAAAGAGGCAAAAGCAGCAAAAACGTCAGGGAAAGTAACGAAGTCAACGAAAACAACGAAAAAGTCAGCTAAGGCATCAAGTAAGACTACAAAATCAGCTAAAACTATCAAGAAAGCTGCTGAAAAAGCCGAGGATTCAAACGAATAACTATTCGATAAGAGCTAGGTCGTTTTCAAGGTATTCGCTGGTGAGCGTAAGCTTGCCCGTGTGTTTTATTCGCTCTCTTGTCTGTAGCTAGTAAAAAGTACGATAATAAAGAACAGTGCGATTGAAATTGCGCTTTATACATTTAATCAAAGAGGAGCTAATACTATGAGCAAAGTAACCATTGTAGGTGCGGGTAACGTAGGAGCAACTGCGGCACACATTATTGCTTCAAAAAATCTTGCCGATGTTGTTTTGGTAGATGTTGCAGAAGGCCTTCCCCAGGGTAAAGCACTCGATATGATGCATATGCGTTCTGTGGAGAAGTTTACCGTAAGCGTTACAGGTACCAATGATTACGCTGCTACTAAAGATTCTGATGTGGTAGTTATTACGGCGGGTATTGCTCGAAAGCCTGGTATGACTCGCGAAGATTTATTGGGGGTAAACTCCGGTATTATGTCTTCAGTTATTGAGCAGGCAATGGAAGCTTCTCCGAATGCAGTTTATATCTGCGTAACCAATCCGCTTGATGTTATGACCTATCTCGCTTATAAGAAGTCAGGTCTTCCTTCAAATCGCTTGATGGGCATGGGCGGCGTTTTGGATTCTTCGCGTCTTTCTTTTGCCGTTTGCGAAAAACTTGGTTGCGATCCTAATGATGTTGAAGCATGGGCGCTTGGTGCTCATGGCGAAGGAATGGTTTGCTGGCCTCGCTACACTACCGTAAAGGGAACTCCTATTACTGAGCTTTTGAATGATGAGGAAATTGAAGAAGTTACAAAGCGCTGCACGAAGGGCGGTGCTGAGGTGGTTGCCTTCCTTAAGACGGGTTCTGCCTACTATGCTCCTGGCGCTTCAATCGCGAAGATGGTTGAGGCAATTCTCACCGACTCAAAAGAAGTTATGAGTGTCTGTGCTTATATCGATGGCGAATACGGTCTCAATGACTTATACATGAACATCCCTTGCCGTCTTGGAAAGAATGGCGTTGAGGAGATTGTCGAATTTGACCTTACTGAAGAGGAAATGGCTGCACTGCACGAGTCCGCTGCAAGTGTAAAGAAGGGCTTGGAAAACCTTCCCGAATAAAAAGGATGTCTGCCTTAATGAAAGTAATTACTGCTGCCAGCGTGCATGACGCGCTGGCTTCACTTGTTCCACAACTTGCAAGTGTGCTTCCTGATGATATTTTGGCGGGTCTCATGGCGGCGCGCGAAGTTGAAACGGGCGACCGTGCGCGCATAGTGCTCGATCAGCTAGTGGAAAATGCACACATCGCCAAGCAGGATAAAGTGCCTATTTGCCAGGATACGGGTACCGTTTGGGTTTGCTTAGAGGTGGGACCCGACGTTTTGGTTCCTGGAAATGTTCTTTCTCGAGTAAATGAAGCAGTTGCCTTCGCTTATGAGCACGCTCGTTTGCGCAAATCGGTTGTGCGTGATGCTTTGTTTGATCGCGCTAATACAGGAGATAATACGCCGGCATTTTGCGAAATCCATACGACCGAAGAGCTTGGAGTTGCGCGCCTTCATGTAATGCTTAAAGGCGGCGGATCTGATAATGCGAGTCGTGTGGTCATGCTTACGCCAAGTGCGGGAGCGCAGGGGATAATCGATACGGTTCTTCAGTGCGTACGAGAAAAGGCAGCAAATGCGTGCCCTCCTTTAATTGTCGGTGTGGGGATTGGTGCTACTTTTGATAAGGTTGCTGGGCTTGCAAAGCACGCTCTTATGCGTCCTTTAGGACAAAACCATCCAAATCCACAAACAGCTCAATTTGAAGCAGAATTACTTTCCGCAATTAATGCAACTGGTATTGGTGCTGGTGCTTTGGGAGGTTGCACTACCGCTCTTGGTGTGAGGGTGGAAACGGCGCCCTGTCATATTGCTGCTCTTCCTGTTGCGGTTAATATGGGTTGCTCGGCGATGCGTCGTGCAACGATTCCTCTTGAGTGTGTAGAGCTTTGCGATGAGGCGCTACCGAATACTGCACAGAGCACCATTTTTGGAATTGATAGCGAAAAGGAAGAAGGGTAACTATGACATCAGAGAATCCGCTCAGGTTAACCCTTCCCTTGGATCGTAGTGCTCTCGCGACGCTTAAGGCTGGCCAAGCTTGCACTTTGACAGGTCCGCTGTTCACCTTGCGTGATGCGGGACATCAGCGTTTGTTGGAGGAAATGGGCGAGAGCGACAAACTTCCGTATGGGCTTTCAAACCAGACGATCTTCTACGCAGGTCCCACCCCCGAAGCGGCAGGCCGCCCGTTTGGGGCAATAGGACCTACCACTGCTTCACGTATGGACTTTGCGGCACCTTTTCTTATGAATTGTGGTGTTGCTGCAACTGTAGGAAAAGGAACGCGCAGTGAAGAGGTGCGAAAAGCCTGTATAGATAATGGTGGAGTGTATTTTGTTGCCGTAGGCGGTGCTGCTGCTTATCTCGCAAAATGCGTGAAATCATGCGAGACACTTGCCTATGACGACCTGGGCACCGAAGCGCTCCGTAAAATTGAAGTTGTTGATTTTCCTGTGTTTGTAGGTATTGATGTTGCAGGAAATGACATTTATTCCCTTGATCGATAGGATTATTTGTGACCAGCACGCAAGAAAATTCAACAGGACCAGGTATTTTTATCACCTTTGAAGGTGGTGATGGTGCGGGTAAAACCACTCATATTACGTTTTTAGCCAGCTGTCTTCGCAAAATGGGATACGAGGTACTTTGCTTGCGCGAGCCTGGCGGAACGGTAATAGGTGAGTCTCTGCGTCAGATTGTCCTGGATCCCGCAAATTCAGATATGTCTGATCAGACAGAGCTGCTTATTTATGAAGCAGCGCGTGCTCAAATTGTCAAAGAGGTAATCATTCCAGCACTTGCTCGTGGTGCGGTAGTTTTATTGGATCGATTCTACGATTCGACGATCGCGTATCAGGCATATGGGCGTGGGTTACCTTTGTCCTTTGTTCGGCAAGCGAATATTTTTGCCTGCCAGGGAGTGCATCCTTGCCGTACCATTTTGCTCACTACAGAATCTTCTGCGGAGGTGGGGCTTGATCGTGCCACTCATCATGGAGATGCGGATCGTCTTGAGCAGGCAGGTGCCGATTTTCACGCTCGTGTCAATGCGGCGTTTCTTAACTTAGCAGCAGAAAATCCTGCTCGTATTCGTGTGGTTTCTTCGGCGGGAGCTAAAGATGAAACCGCGCGTGCAATTTTTAGCGAACTAGCTGATGTATTTAACTGGGGTCCTGCTAGTGAGGTCTGGAAGCAAGGATATTTTGACCCCATTTTGAAGCGGGACACTTCTGCTAAAGTGCAGATTTCTTTAGGTGAAGAATAATAGTGAGCGACATTTTTGACGGTATATTTGGACAACCACGGGTGCGAGAATTCCTTCGCGCCTCCATTGCTTCTGGCCGTGTGAGCCATGCCTATTTATTTACCGGTCCTGCTGGCTCAAATAAAACCGCCGCAGCTTATGCTTTTGCTCAGGCGATATTGTGCAAAGATCACGGGTGTCGCACCTGTGACGACTGTCGTCGTATTGAGCGCAGAAAGCATCCAGATGTTCACTTTTACACCCCTGAAGGTGCACAGGGCTATCTCATTGAACAAATTCGAGAAATAGTGTCTGGTGTTTCACTTGCACCTATCCGCGCGACGGGCAAAGTCTACATTCTTGATCGCGTTGATCTTCTTGGGGTAAGCGCAGCAAATGCATTTTTAAAGACCCTTGAAGAACCAGTTGAGGGTGTCACGTTTATTCTGTTGGGTCGTACGCGAGAAGCGGTTTTGCCTACTATTGTTTCTCGATGCCAGGTGGTGCCGTTTCGTCATATACCCGCAAGAGAGGCAGCAGGTATTCTCTCCCAGAAAACAGGAGTAACTCCTGAGCAAGCGCGCATCGCAATCGAAGCATGCAACGGTTCTATCACTCGTGCTATGACGTTTGCAAAAAGTGCCGAACGAGCAGAATTCCGTGCGCGTATTATGGAAGTATTGAGTAATCTACCCTTAAGTGATGAGCGGGATGTTCTTGAGTATGCTGCTGAACTTATCGAGCGAGCAAAGGCACCCCTCGATAATGTGCGTACCCAACAAAGCGAAGAGTTAGCAGAATCAGCAGACTTTTTAACAAAAACGGCTCTAAAGCAAATTGAGCTTCGTCATAAAAGGGCATTGAGCATGGCAACGCGTGAATCGCTTAATCAAACGACTTCCATTATTCGTTCATGGTTGCGTGACGTGTTGATGATTGCCTCAGGAACACCTGACTTGGTAGTAAATATAGATCAACGAGAAGTACTTCAGCGCGTTGCTCAAAAGGTGACGCCCGCGAGCATCATGAGCGCTTTACGTGAAGCGTACAAGACTGATGAAACGCTTAGTTATAATGTTTCTCCAGAGACATGTTTAGATGTACTTCTTTTTTCGATAAGAGAGGTTTTGAATGGTTCGGGTAACCCCCATTAAGCTTCAAGCTGGAACCAGAGTTTTATGGTTTGATCCAGCTGAATATACCGTATGTGCAGGCGATCGAGTTATTGTAAGCACCGAGCGAGGCTCGGAATTTGGCGTAGCAACGTCAGACATCATGGAAGTAAGTGATGAGCTAATTGAGCAACTCAAATCGCCTCTAAAGCCTGTTCTTCGTATTGCGGATGAAGCAGATATAGAGCGGGCCGAAGAATTGCGTCAAAAAGGCGAAGAAGCTCTTGCCACTTTTAAGGAATTAGCTGCCGAAGCAAGCGACCAGATGAGACCTGTTATGGTTGAATTTTTGTTTGATGGCGATAAGGCAGTTTTCTATTTTGAATCTGAAGAACGCATTGATTTTCGAGATCTTGTTCGCAAGCTTGCAAGCGTATTTCATGTACGGGTTGACATGCGTCAAATTGGCGTACGTGACGGCGCTCGCATGATTGGTGGCTTAGGTCATTGCGGTCAGGAGCTTTGTTGCGCACGCATGGGTGGTGAATTTTCTCCGGTGTCCATCCGTATGGCAAAGGAGCAAAATCTTTCCCTTAATCCGCAAAAAATCTCTGGTTGCTGTGGCCGACTGATGTGTTGTTTGCGCTACGAGTACGAAGCGTATAAAGAAGTAAATTCACGGGCTCCCAAGGTTGGGGCAAAAATCGAAATTCCTGATGGAATTGCAAAAGTTACGGAGATCAATGTACCTCTTGAGCGTATTACGCTTCAGCTTGAAGATGGTAAAACCTTCAAAGTGCCACTCGAGGAAATGGAGGTAGTCGGGGAAGGAAAGCGTCCGAATCGCATAAGCCAAGAGGTGCTTGATCGTTATGCATCAACGGATCCTTTTACGCTTTTCGAGATGACCTCTTCGTCGTCTAATCTTGAGGTCGCTTCATTTACTGCAGAGGATAAGCTTGCTGAACCGAAAGCACGTGCGGTAAAGCCAAGCCGAAGTGAAGCAACCTCTCAAGAGGATAAACATCGCCGACCTCGCCGTCGTCGCAGCGTTGAAATTCCGGCTGACGGTGAAGGGGAAACAAAAAGAAATTCATCGAAAAATTCAAACGGCGTAAATGGCCAACGTAGCGAATCATCACGAAAACGGGAGCGTATTTCTGAGCGTTCGGCAAAAGATTCTCACCGTGATCAGCGGGAAAAACGAGATAAGCAGACAGAAAAGCAATCGCGCGAACGTCAGCGCGATCAACGTGAAAACCAGCTACAGACTCAGCGGGAAAAACAACTCGATCAGAGGCGTGAGCGCAGACGCCATCCTGCTTCATCTCACAAAACGGAGCAGGGACAGGAAAATCAGGCAACTCGGCAGCATCGCGAGAGGCGAAATCGCTCGAATCGCAACGAGCGTAACAATCGCTTTGAGCGCAATGATCGAGCTGAACGCACTGCCCCAAATGAACGCCCTTCGCAAAAGCGTCCAGGGCAAAAATCTTCAGGGGTACGAAATGCGCCAACAAAGACGCATCAGCATAATCGTCGTACTGGTCAGCCGACACAGCAAAGTCGTACGGCACCAAACGAGGCGAAGCAAGCAGCAACTCATCGCAAACCTCGTCGCCGTCAGCGCAAAACGGGAGGGGACGTTAACAATGCAAAATAAAGATTATGCGCTTTTGACCGACTTATACCAGCTCACTATGGCTCAGGGCTATTGGGCGTGTGGCAAGGTGGAAGAGCAGGGGTGCTTCCATATCTTTTTCCGCAATCCTCCTTTCGACGGGGGATTTGCAGTTGCAAGTGGCTTGGATCACATTGCTGAAGTTGTTGAAAACTTTAAGATTACCGATGAAAACATAGCGTATCTTGCATCGCTTGATGCGCCAGGTGGGGGGAAGTTATTCAATCCTGATTTCTTGGAGTATCTGCGCAATTTGAAACTGAGTGTTGATATTGATGCAGTGCGCGAAGGAACAGTGGTCTTTCCCAATGATCCTTTTGTTAGGGTAATTGGTCCAGTTTTGCAATGCCAACTCCTTGAAACTCAATTGCTTAATTGCGTGAATTTTGAAACTTTGGCTGCCACCAAAGCGGCACGAATTTGTCATGTTGCAAAAACTCCGGTCGCAGAATTTGGTTTACGTCGTGCGCAAGGTGAATCAGGTGGCTTACGCGCATCACGTGCCTGCATTGTGGGTGGCTGTGCTTCCACTTCCAACGTGTTGGCGGGACGTATGTTTGGTCTTCCGGTTTCAGGAACTCATGCACATGCATGGGTTATGGCTTTTGATGATGAGCTGGAAGCCTTTAGGGCGTATGCAAGAGAATTTCCTACCAACTGCGTTTTGTTGGTTGATACCTACGATGTCGAGCAGGGCTTAAAAAATGCCATTACCGTAGGTCTCGAAATGAAGGAACGCGGCGAGCATCTTACGGGTGTCCGCATAGACTCAGGAGACTTGGCTTGGCATGCTAAGTTAGCGCGCAAAATGCTTGATGAGGCGGGCCTAACCGATACGGGTGTAGTTCTCTCAAACGATTTGGATGAATTCACCATTAAGTCTATTTTAGATTCTGGTGCTCAAGTTTCCTCATGGGGAGTGGGAACCAAGATGGTTACCGCCTACGATCAACCAGCCTTAGGTGGCGTGTATAAACTTGCCGCAAAGCGGGTGGGAACTGATGGCGAATGGGAGCCGATTATGAAGGTGACCGGCCAATCATCCAAGCAGACTGTGCCTGGTGTTTTGAATATCCGTCGTTATTTTCATGATTCGGGCAAAATTGCAGGCGATATGGTTTATGACGTAAACCACGGAATTGCTCGCGAGCGTATTGTTGATCCCGCTGATGAGCTTCGCCAGAAAGATCTATCAAATAAGCGCTATATCACTTTGCTTGAACCTCTCGCGCGTGATGGCGAAGTGGTCTTGAAGCAAGAATATCGTGATGCCTTAGTTGCACGCGATTTCTGTCGCGAGCAGTTAGAGCTTCTTGACGAAAGCCAGACACGAATCGTGAATCCTCATTCCTATCCGGTTGGACTGGAATATTCGCTCTTTTATCGTCGTCACGAACTGGCATCGCGTTTACTGGGCCTTTCATAGGCGAATAATGCAAGATGGATTCAACGTGTCGTTGAGCGTATTGGAAAGGCACCACGGATGATAAAAATCGTGACCGACTCGGTAGCATCCTTACCTGCAGATATTGCACAGCAGGAAAACGTTGAAGTTGTTTCGCTTTACCTTAACGTTGATGGTAAGGAATATGCGGATTTAGACATGGATGTTGATGCGTTCTATGAGCGTATTTACGAAATGGCGGATAATCCACCCACTTCAAGTCAGCCTTCTCAGGCAAAGCTTGAATCGCTGTTTGAATCGATTGCAAAAGCGGGAGACGAGTTACTAGGTATTTGGATTTCCTCTAAACTATCGGGAGCTTTTGAGGGAGTGCTTCGTGCAGCACGAGCGGTCGAGTCGCGAAACATTAACTTCTCCTATTGCATGATCGATTCTTCGTCTTGTGGCTTTGATGAAGCATTTCCTGTGTTGGCAGGAATTCACTCAGTCAAAGAAGGAAAGACTCTTACAGAAGTGGCTCATGATGTAGTGGAGTCGATTAAAAGCACTCGCTTTCTGTTTACACCTGAAAGTCTTACCTTCTTACAAAAAGGGGGCCGTATTGGTGGTGCGGCAGCATTGTTAGGAAATCTTATTAAACTATCACCCGTGTTGACGGTGGTTGATGGTATTCCCCAAGCAATGGCTAAAGTTCGTACTCAGAAAAAAGCCCTGGAAAAAATTGTTTCTATCATGGAAGAGGATAGAGCAGCGTGTGGTGGGCTTAAGAATCTTGTTGTGCATTACATTGGAGAAAAGACGCCTGCGCTTACCTGGGCACGAGAGGTAATAGAGCCTCTCGTGGGAAGGGCAGTTGAAGTTCATCCGGTAAGTCCTGTAGTGGGCCTTCATGTGGGACCTGCTGTGGGAATTGCTTATGAATGTGCAGCGCCGCTCGATGGGAAAATCACTAAGGATGCTTCGTCTTTGGTGGTTTTTAGTTAAGGCAAGAGCAGTGATAGGATTGCGCTAGACTGTTTAGTCTAGGAAACAGAAGGGATGAAACCAGTGGAGATCAAATGTAATTTAATTCTCGATTCCTGCTGCGATTTACCTCATGATGTAGTGGATAGAGAAGGTGTTTATCTCGTTAAATTTCCCTATTTTGATGACGATGGTGAACATCTGGATGATTTATATCAAAGTATCACGGCGCATGACTTTTATGAGGGCATGCGCAATGGTGGCGAACCTCATACTGCTCAAGTACCTATGCCTGCGCTTCAGGAGGCATACCAATGGGCGATTGACAGTGGTAAACCGACCGTCTATTTAAGCTTCTCAAGTGGACTTTCCGGCACTTTTGATACTGCGGAAATGCTATTAGAGCAAATAAAGGCGGAAAATCCTGATCTTGAACTTTATTTAGTTGATACGCGTCTTGCTTCAGTTGCTGAAGCTTTGTTGGTATATGAAGCACTCAACCAGCGAGAAAAAGGATTAAGCGCAAAGGAAATGGTTACCTGGGCGGAAGAAGCGCGCTTTTTTGTGGATGCTCAGTTTATGGTTGATGATCTGGAAGCACTACGTCGTGGCGGCCGCATTCCTTCGTCTGTTGCCTTTGCGGGTTCTAAACTTGATGTGAAGCCGCTTTTAGGAATAGATATGGAAGGAAAGCTTGCGTTAACCGGTGTTGCGCGTGGTCGTAAAAAAGGCGTAAAAGCGCTGGTTGATTATTGGAGCAAACGTCGCAGTGATGCTGGTTCTGTTCAGAATGTGGTAGTTGGTGGAGCGGATTGTCCAAAGGATGCAGAGCGCTTGGTTTCGCTGCTTACCAAGGAAGATGAATCGGTGCTTGTTTTAGAGTCGAGTATTGGTCCGGTAATTGGCAGTCATGTTGGTCCTGGAATGCTGGCAGTGGTATTTTGGGGTCCTGACAAGCGGAAAGACTTGTCGGTTGCTGATCGCATTGCGAGCAAGGTTCGCGGCAAATAAGAAATATCTGTTAAGGAAATCTTGCTCTCCTAAGAACGAGCGGTATGTGCTTGTTTGGTTCTTATGACAGGGTATTTATCACCGAACTATAATTTCCGATTAGCGACAATGTAAGTATCGATAAGCGACAAAAGTAAATTGTTTATCCAGCTTAGCGAGTAGGCTTTACTGGCTAAGCTGTTCTTTTGAATAGGAAACTATCAGAAAGGTAGAGATATATGGCTTCGCAGGAGGTTAAAACCTTTTATTTTGCGGGAGATTCTAAAGTTGTTTCCAGCTTAGGAACCTCGCTTGAAGCAGCTGGGTTTACGAAGACGTCTGCTTCGGAAGCGGATGTGGTGTTTACCTACTGCGTGAGTGAATCTGCGCTTGAGGATTTGTACTACGACAGCAAAGGTTTGCTTCAGTCGAGCAAAAAGGATGCGGTGCTTATTGATCTAAGCCCTTCGACTGTTTCGTTTGCCCAAGAGCTCTGCGCTATGGGATCGGTGAGCGAAAAGCATGTTTTGGACGCACCGCTGGTAGTGCAAAATATCGTGCTTTCTCAGGCATTTTCCGAAAAGACCAATCTTGCCTTATTGGTTGGTGGTTCTGAAGAGGTATTTAAACGGGCAGAACCCATGCTGCGTGCGATTGCAGCAAAGGTTATGTGGATGGGAAAGTCTGGCTGTGGTCAGGCTGCAAAGGTGGCACTGACTTTAACTTCAGCAGCAGCGTTGGTAGGCATTGTTGAGGCGTATTCTTCGCTCAAGTCTTCCGAGATACAAGAGGCTGTCGTAGATCAAGAAGATTATCTGGATGTAGTGCTTGCTCTTCGAATGCTTACTCCTGCACAGGAAGCTTTCATTGAGGCAATGGAGCAAGACGAATTTGAGGGCACTTCCTTTACTCTTGAGCATCTCATGGGTGAATTAGCTGCGGCGCTTGCTTGCGTTGACGATGGAGATGCGATCTTGCCTCAAGCAGAAGCATGCTTCCGTTTGATGGAACTTCTGGCTATGGTAGGTGGCGTTACCTATAGCCCTGCTGCCTTGAAACTGGTTTTTACTGATGAAGAAACTAGCAAGAAGTACGGGCTTGATTGGTCGCGTGCAGAAGGCGCTTATGATCATGGTTATGATGATAGCGAAGGACATGAGTGCACGTGCGGTGATGACGATGAGTGCGATTGCGGACACCATCACCATCATCATGGTTCTCAATCTGGAAGTAGTTATATCAGCTTTTCTTCAAACTAACGTAGTTGTGCGTAGGTGCGAGGTCGCGGAGGTACGCGGGCACCGCTATTGGAAAAGTACGCCTAAAGTGCGCCTATTTAGACGAGGGTCTTCCTAAAATAGCACAAAGGAATTTAGTTAATGGATGCAGTGGTAAGTGATGGATACAGCGATAAAGCATAACGTCTCATATGGGGCCTGCACGGTGTGTCCTCGTGCCTGTGGAGTTAATCGCGCGATAGGAGAGCTAGGGGTTTGCAAGGCCCCTGCTGAACTCCATATTGGGCGTGCGGCGCTTCATTGGTGGGAAGAGCCCTGCCTTGTGGGAGAGCAAGGAAGCGGAGCGGTGTTTTTCTCGTATTGTCCGCTTGGATGCGTCTATTGTCAGAATGAAGACCTGGTGGCAGGGGCGGGAATTGAAGTTGGATTTGAGCAGTTAAAGCAAACTCTTCTTCGGCTTCAAAATGAAGAACATGCAGCAAACATTAACTTGGTAACGCCTTCTCATTATGTCCCTACGATTGCCGAGGCATTGCGTCAATTGCGCAAGGTATCTGCTGAAGAGTTTTCTGAAAGCAATGTGGTTAATGGTGGCTCTAGTGGTGATCGGCTCGTTATTCCTGTGGTGTATAACACCTCAAGTTATGATTCAGTTGAAAGCCTCCGACAGCTAAAAGGCCTTGTTGATATTTATCTTGCCGATTTTAAATACGTTTCTCCAGAGGTTGCAAGAAAGCTTTCTCATGCTGCCAACTATCCCGAGGTTGCGCTTGTGGCGTTAGACGAAATGGTTGCTCAGGTTGGCTTTTGGAGTGAAAATGCTCAAGGATTACTTGAAAAAGGCATAATAGTTCGTCATTTAGTTCTACCGGGCCACATAGAGGAGTCATTCCAGGTTCTCAGGGTTTTGCATGAGCGTTATGGAAATAAGATCCGCTTAAGTATCATGAATCAGTATACGCCTCTACGTGGTGATCTTGTGCGCTATGGCTTGTCGGGTAAAGTTTCTAACGAAGAGTATGAATCGGTTCTCGACTATGCGGATTATTTAGGCATTGAAGACTATTTCTGGCAAGAGGGTGGAGCTGCTACGGAAAGCTTTATACCAACTTTTGATGGTACGGGAGTTATTTCCAAATAAGTGGTTCGCATTTTTATAAACTTATGGCATAATGGGTAACGCTTTTTGCCGGCATGGCGCAACGGTAGCGCAACTGATTTGTAATCAGTGGGTTGCGGGTTCGATTCCTGTTGCCGGCACCACTTATTAATGCAGGTCACAGGTTAATTTTAGCTTGTGACCTTTTTTCTTTTGATCTTGAAAAATTGTCTTTAGGACACAATCAGGACACAACGGGAACAATTAAGCCGTTTTTAGGTCAATAATGCGCCCTTTTTCTAGTTTCTTAGTAGAGGCAAGTTGCCCCATAATTTCTGCAGCTGTTCGGTCTTTTTCTGGCAAAGCATGAGCATACAAATCAAGAGTTAACGAAGCGCTTGCATGCCCTAAGCGGCTCTGAACTGTTTTCACATCAATACCTAAGGCGAGCAGTTGAGTTGCTTGAGTATGGCGCAATTCATGAAACTTTAGACCAACAAAGTCGTGAGAATCCGCCCAGGATCGCCACCAACTTTCAAAGTTAGAGGTGTTTATATAGCCGCAAGTGTTTGAGCAGCAAACAGGTGTTTCATCGTTAGTTTTTACTCCAATTTTGCCGAATTGCTCCGATTGAAACACTTTCCATGAATAAAGATAGTCAACTGTCGCACGGTCTAATGCGATTATGCGATGTCCTGAAATGCTTTTAGGCTCTTTGATGTGCCCTGATGCGGTTAGTGCCTGTTTGACCTCTAAGGTAGCCTCAGGGAGATTTACAGAACCCCAGTTCAGACCCAAAACTTCACCAAGACGCATACCAGTGGCAACAGCTATTCGAGCGGCTACAAAGTTGCTTATATTGCGTATCCCGAGTATTCCCTCGCGTTTTGTATTGGCTTTCCATGATGCTTGTCGTGCTTCTTTTGCGAGATAGCTTTCTTTTAGATTCATGGTTTCGCTGTTTATGAGTTTTACTAATTGTGCATATTCAGATGCTTCGAGTGATCGGCGGTTTACCTTATCGAGTCGAGGTGCTTTCAGTTTGTCACATGGGTTCCGTAAAATTAGATCGTATGTAACTGCTTTTTTGAGAATTTGGTTTAGCGTTACAAAACTCTTTTTAAGAGTGGTGTTAGAAATCCCTCGAGTTTCTTTGATTTGGGTGAGAGCGCGTTCAATAAGTTGAGCATCTATTTCTGAAAGTAGAATGTTTCCCAGAACAGAACAGAGCGTTCTAATTTCGTACCCGTTAGCCTCTAGGGTCTTTTCTGCTAGCTGTCCGCTTTTCTTGCGTGCTTCAAGCCATTGATTTGCAAATTCGCTGAATGTTGTGGTTGTTCCCTCGGCTTTTAGTCCACTTTCGTGTTCTTTGCGCATTTGATCGCGTACTTTACGCGCGTCCGCTTTCGATCCGTGTACGTTGCGCGATTGAACAACTCGTTTGCCTGTTAGTGGGTTTTTCCCCAAGTCGATACGCACACGCCACACGCCGCGCCGAACTTCGGTTATACTGCCATCACCTTTAGCCATTATCTCGCTCCTTTCTTAATTGCTTATTTTTAGTTCGTCTACGTTCGTTTTGCCTTTTCCATTTGGCTTCTTCTTGACAGAATTCGGAACAGTATTCAGCACCTCTTCTTTTTTGTCCTTCTTTATATTGGAAAATGCATCCGCAATTCTTGCATCGCTTATAAGCCTCGGCATCATTGAGAGAAATTAGTTGATCAATTACTAGAGCATCAATTAAGTTCAATCGGACTATTCTATTTGCTTGTTTCTTGCTATCGGCAATTTCGCAAGATGGAAATTTTTCCTGAATGATGAAGTTTCCTATTTCAAAGAAATAATGAGCATAGTTTTCATCAAAGAGAGATCCTCTATTTTCTTTAACTTTCATAGTTGCTTTGATTAGACTTTGTAAATTGGAGACACTAGTTTGTGCTTCTCTGACTGAGACAGGAAAAATATCTGGTTCATTGTTTGCTATTAGGTTCTTACAAATAGCGCAACTTGTATCGAACCCTGCCTCTTCGTTTCGGAAAATGATTTTTGAGTTTTTCTGAAGGCTTGGTACTGATGAAAATCGAAATGACTTTACAGAACCGTTGCTCTTCCAAGCAAGTGATGAAATCTGCCCATATTTATTTTGGAAGGATAAAAGTTCTTCCAAGTTCATAGGATTGAGCTTTAGAAAACTTACTGTAGAAAGACCGCGAATAATTGGGTCTAATCCTTCATTAATGGAGTAGTCACGATTAGTAATGAAGTAACTCTCGCCTTTTAATTTTCCCGAGTTGATAGTTTTAAGTTCAACTTTATATTTTGGTGTCCAACTTTCCGATAAGTCAGGCAGATACCTAAAAACAAACAATTTCATCCTATCTACTACTATTTCTTACTACTTGTTATAGTAGCACATTTCAAACCATAATAGAGCCAAGAGATGCGCATCAACATATAAAACACCTAGTGAAAGAGTGAAATAAATGAATGATCTTCCTGTTTTATTGACTCCTGAAACGATCAAGGAGTTAGTTCCTGAGGGCACAATTTCAACGCGTGCGATTCGGAATGCGTGCGCCGAAGGTTCTCTTCCTGCTACGAAAATCGGTCGTCGGTGGTTTATTCCACGAGATAAGTTTTTTGAGTTTGTAAATGGCGGTGATAGAGCGAATGAGTAAAGAGAAAAAGCCCGCTGGCGATACGTTGAAAGAGTGCCAGCGAGCTACCGAAACTACAGTTGATACTACCACACAAATACGAAACAAGGCGCTTGAATGGATCAGTCAAAACCCTGATCTGTGGTCAAAGTTTAAAGTCTATGCGCTTCATGAAGCAGATCAAAAGCGCAGAGTATCCGTTCAATGGCTTCTAGAGGATTCACGTAAACATGATTATGTGAATCAGAACGGTGAGCCTTGCAAGATCAACAATTCTATCGCACCTGTTCTTGCTCGTGAACTGCTAAAAGAATGCCCAGAAGTACGGCCTTATTTAGAGGTGCGGCATTCTCGATTTGATGGGCACGATAATGGCTAACCGCCGAATGTTTGCACGAACAGTCACAGAGTCAGACGGGTTCCTTGACCTATCAAAAGACGCACAGCTTCTTTGGTTTCACCTCGGTTTAATTGCTGATGATGATGGTTTTCTAAACAGTGCACGTAGGGTTATGAGACTTTGCGGGATTAATGAGAGCGCCCTATCTGAACTTATTGAAACAGGCTTTTTGCTTGAGTTTGATAGTGGCGTTTATCTTGTTCGAGATTGGCTTATCAATAACCAAATACGTGGAGATCGCTATCGCGAAACCACGTTTAAGCATGAAAAGAGCCAAGTAAGCCTAGATGAGAGTAAGCGATACACCTGGTTGCCAAATGGTTGCCAGGTGGTTGCCTCAGTAAAGGATAGGTTAGTAAAGGATAGTTCAGGCGAGGATAGACAAGGCGAGGCAAGTTTAGACCAGGAAAGCCAAGAGCAGACCAGGGAAGGGGAGTTCGAGGGGGAACCCTCCCCATACTTCCAAGCCCCTTGTCCAAACTGCGGGCAAGCCTGTACGGCAGTGAATGAAGGTACTTATTCGCATCTCTATTGCCCAGATTGCGGGGATTATATCAACAGCGGCTCAGGCTTTGAGCCTTTAGTTTAAGGAGTTTTACTATGACAAATTGCGAATTGGCGCAGGTAACGCGCTTAGAACATGAACTTACTCTCCATGCACAGAAACGAATCACAAAATCATTGGGTATCTTAGCAGCATTTGAACTGTGTGTGATTGTTGCTCTTATTGCCATGGAGGTGATCTTCTAATGACCCTCAACGAAAAAGCCCATGAAACGATTTCAGCATTAATCAAAGCAGGTGTTCAAGCTGCATCAACGCTAGATCGAATCAAAAGCCAAGAAGCGCAAGAACGTGCATGGCTTGAAAGCGAACAGACGGGAAAACAACATTTCTTAGCAGCTCAGGCAAAACTAGCTTCAGAACGCGAAATTGCTGCCGAGACACTGAAAAAGGACACGTTAGCGATTGTTGATGAATTCAAGCATGCCACCGCTGAAATGTATCAGTTTAAACCTGAGGCTATTTCTGAAGCTGAATGGCGAACATTTGAACAAGTGAACTTCACAGGTGAGGAATTTAAGGCATTGGTTGAAAAATACGCTAAAGCCGAAAACTATCTCGCGTTGCGTGTCCTCGAAACTAAAGCAGAGCGGCAAGGTGTCGACTTACATCTTCCCTATAAAGAATACGGCGCACAGCTTGATAAGCTAATTGATAACGCGGCAGAATACGCAGCTTCATTTGCTTTCGATACTGAGGCTGCAGCTTATCGCGATAATGCGGGGGCGATTATGGCGGAGTTGATTGGTCAAGCTAACGCCCTAGAGACAAGTGCTCAGGTGGCTGTATTGGGTGGTTCAAGTGCTGAATAATCCTCTGCAGTTAGCAGCAGCATACGAAACGGATCAAGCACTTAAAACATTGCGAGAAATTGCAGGTGGGCGCATTATTGCGCCCTCTGTAGCCGCCGAAACTGCTAAGACGCTACAAATGTATAGACAATCGGCCATCGAGGCTTTAGCGGCCTCAGATGAATCCTTGGACGAGCTTATTTCAACGCTAAAAGATCCTAGTGAGTATTTGTTTGGGTGGTGTTTTGCAGATGAGTAAAAACACGGAAAAATGTGGAAATGCGGACGCTTTGATCCTAGAGGGTCTTTTACTTAGTCCGACTGTGCGCGCTGCGGCTGAATATGCCCAAGTTGACCCAAAAACAATCTATAACAAGCTATCTGATAATGCTTTTTCTGAGCGATATAAGGCATTACGTGAACAGAGGCTAGATGCTATCGGTTCGGCATTAGACCGCTTGAGTCAGATAGCTGTTTTGGAGTTAGAGCGCGTATTACTTGACCCTGAAACAAAACCCCGTGACCGAATCTCAGCCGCTAAAGCGGTTCTATCTGCTCGAGGTTACAAGGTTGACCAACGATAAGGAAAAGCCCCCGAAATAGGGGGCTATTTCATGTTGTGACTCAGGACACAATCAGGACACAACGCACATGCATATAGGTAACCTTAAAGTGTCTTAGGTAGGTCACAAAGTAACGTAATTATATATAAAATACCTTACTGAACTGGGGATATGCTACATTTGTAATCAGTGGGTTGCGGGTTCGATTCCTGTTGCCGGCACCACGCATTTTCGCAAGCCACCGAGGCATACTGCTTCGGTGGCTTGTTTGTTTCTGTCAAATTCAAAATTTCCGGTTTTTGGAGGTGTTTTTGGCAGAAAAACCGGAAATTCTGATTTGCCGAAATTTCTGGTTTGAAGTTGTTAGTTACGTAGCTCGAGACTTGCTGCAATATGCTGTGGAAGATTTACGTGCTGTAATACGCCGTGGCAGATTTACTGTAATAAGCTGGCGGATTTGCTTGTCGTAATAAGATGGCAGATTTGATAACTACCGATGACACCCTTATTCAAAGTCGTAGGTATCGATTTCTTCGAGTGTTTCCACATGGATACAAATCTCGTTGCCTTCATCGTCCATATACCAGCAGTAATGACCTTTTGCGTCCTCGGTAAACGTTACGATTTCCCATGAAATGTAGCGGCGAAGATTATCGTCGTTAGGTTCAATGTCGGCATATTCAAGTACCGTACGTGCTGCTAAGATCTGCTGTTCGGATAATTCTTCTAGCATGAGTGCTCCTTGTTGATCGTTTTGTCGATATGTAAGTTTAGTACAAAAGTAGAAGAAATGATTTAGCGCTACAGTAAGGTGTGTTTGCCCTTTATTGGTGCTTGTCGTTGAATGTTGTGTCGGAAGTTTGTCGTTAAATCTTGGGTCTGAAGCTTATTGTTGAATGTTGTATCTAGAGATTATCGATGGGTGTTGTGCCCGAAAAGAATGTGCCCGAAAAGAGCAATAAAGCACCCCTGTTCTTTTATCAAGAGCAGGGGTAATGCAATCAAACGATGGTTTCAAAGTAGGCAGATTATTCAGGATGGGCAGATTATTCGGGGTCCTGCATGATTACGGCAACGAACGTTAAAGGTTCGGTATCGCTGGCATTTTTGATGCCGTGAGTGCTGCCGCTTTCACAAAGCATGGCATCTCCTGGAACTACTTCGTATTCAACGTCATTTTCGGTGTAGAGCGCTTTGCCAGAAGTTACAAAATATAATTCGCATTCACCCTCATGTTTGTGAATACCCAGAGAACTGGCTGGCTCTACGGTAATTTGAGAAATATAGGTGCACTTACCACCGACTTCGGCAATTTTCTCCTCAGAGAGCAGACGGTCGCGAATCATAAAGCCTTCTCCGCCATTTACCTTTTCTACTCGTTGGGTTTCGCGATTCTTGTAGACTGGCATAGTTTTCTCCTTTGACTCCTCTTTATATAAGTTCTCCGTCGAGCTTTCTTATCTTGGCGATTCGCTACAAATAAAGGGGCTGTATCAAAAATGATTTTGGTGCAGCCCCTTTGAAGTTTAAGTAGTTTTATACGGTACCCATCTGCCAAGAATTAAGATATGCAGCTTGTTCTGGGGTTAGCGTATCGATGGTTACCCCAAGAGTTTCGAGCTTCAGACGCGCAATGGTGTTATCGATATCCGCAGGAACATCGTAGCAATCAGGTTCCATCTCGTCTGAATGTTTTGCCATAAATTCCGCACATAAAGCTTGGTTTGCAAAACTCATGTCCATAACCGAAGCAGGGTGACCTTCAGCGCAAGAGAGATTTACGAGTCTGCCTTCTGCAAGCAAAACTACCTTTCTGCCATTTGGTAAAGTGTATTCTTCCACGAAAGGACGAAGCGTTTTATGCTCGGTGGCGTTTTCTTCTAGCCAAGGGATGTTGATTTCGGAATTAAAATGGCCGGAATTGCATACGATGGCGCCGTCCTTCATGTTTTCAAACATGGAACCATCGATAACATTCAAGTCGCCCGTAACGGTTACCCACACATCGCAAAGTGCAGCAGCTTCTACGGCGGGCATGACACGGAAACCATCCATGATGGCTTCAAGAGCCTTCAAGGGATCAACTTCGCACACAATAACTTGTGCACCCATGCCGCGACCACGCATTGCAACGCCGCGACCGCACCAGCCGTAGCCGGAAACAACGAGAGTGCGTCCAGCCAGCAAGCGGTTGGTAGCGCGAATGATACCGTCAAGCGTGGATTGACCAGTGCCGTAACGATTGTCGAAGAAGTGCTTTGTCTTCGCTTCATTTACTGCGATGATGGGGTATTTCAGAGCACCTTGTTTCGCCATGGCAGCCAAGCGGATAACGCCCGTGGTGGTTTCTTCGGTGCCGCCGATGATGGTTTCTAGTGCATCGGTACGTGTTTCATGAATGCGACCGACAACGTCTGCACCATCATCCATAGTGATTTGAGGCAGGGTATCGATGATGGCATCGACATGTTCGTAGTAGGTTTGAGTGTTTTCGCCCTTGATGGCATAAACAGGGATTTCGAAATGCTTCACCAACGCTGCCGCGGTATCATCTTGGGTCGAAAGAGGGTTGGATGCGCAGAGTGTCACTTCGGCGCCGCCCGCTTTCAAGGTGCGCATCAGGTTGGCAGTTTCAGTGGTAACGTGCAGGCAGGCACCAATGCGGACTCCCTGCAGGGGTTTTTCTTTTTCGAAACGTTCGCGGATAGAAGCAAGTACTGGCATGTCGCGATCTGCCCAAAGAATGCGGTCTAGACCGGCATCTGCAAGAGAAATGTCTTTAATGTCATAGTTCATGGGAAGCCTCTTATCTGTATTGGTATAGTCGGTTCCTTCTTATTAAAAGGGTACCACGGGAAGCTCGAAGAGTGTGGAGGCATTGTGCAGACATCGTGTTCGGAATGCGAAACCAAGGGATTTCTTAGGACAAGAAGCAACAAATTGTTTACTTAACGTGCCTTGCCATTGATAAAAGTCTATAATCCCGAAAGGCAAGTTGTGCGCCAAAGACAAGGCGTACAGAAGAGGTAAAAGAAAAGCGTACTTTAGTATTCTAAAGGCGCATTGAGATAATAAGGCATGGCTAAAGGAGCCTTTGTGTTAGAGGAAATGTTATCGTCCCTTTCATTTGTGGACTTTTTCAACATGTGTGTTTTCGTAGTGTTCACCTGTTGCTACGCTTATCAGATCATCTACGTGTTTGTTTCCTTGGCTAAAAAGCCTCCTGAGCTTACCGCCAAGAAAAACCATCGTTACGCTGTTCTGATTTCTGCGCGCAACGAAAATGCCGTAATTGGTGATCTTATCCACAGCATTCGTGTACAAAATTACCCGCAAGAGCTTATCGATATTTTTGTTATTGCTGATAATTGCACCGATAATACGGCGGCAGTTGCTCAAGAGGCAGGTGCGATTGTCTTTCCTCGCTTTAACAAAGAAGAGATTGGCAAAGGCTATGCGCTCGATTATGGCTTTGCTTGCATTCGTCAGCATTACGCAGACAACAACTATGAAGCCTATTTCGTCTTTGATGCGGACAACGTTTTGGACGTTAACTACTTCCGTGAAATGAATAAGGTGTTTGACAACGGTGCACTTGCTTCAACGAGCTATCGCAATTCTAAAAACTATGGTTCTAACTGGATTACGGCAGGCTATGCGGTGTGGTTTATGCGTGAAGCTAAATACCTCTCCCAGGCACGTCTTACGCTAGGTTCCAGCTGCATGGTTTCGGGCACCGGCTTTTTTATCAGTGCAAAAGTAATCGATGAAATGGGCGGATGGAAATACCATTTGCTCACTGAAGATATTGAATTTTCTACCGATAGTATTATTCACGGTCGTCGCATTGCCTACTGTCCTACCGCGATGCTCTACGATGAACAGCCTCTGACGTTCCGCGATTCATGGAATCAGCGTTTTCGTTGGGCTAAGGGCTTTTATCAAGTGTTTTTTGGGTATGGCGGAAAGCTATTTAAGGGCATTTTTACCAATCCTAAAGGATCACGCTTTGCCTGCTATGACATGCTCATGACGGTATGTCCTGCTATGCTGCTTACTATTATTACGATCGTTTTCAATGCGGCTATTATTATCTTGGGCGTAACGGGGGTCATGTCGACCGGGGTGATGATCACTTCGTCGCTTTCTTCTATCTTCTTCTGTCTGTTTAACTTCACCTTGTTTATGTTTATGTTTGGCGCGCTGACCACCTTTACCGAATGGGATAACATACATGCTCCAGCGCACAAGAAAATCATGTATATGTTCACGTTCCCTCTGTTCATGATTACCTATATCCCGATTGCCTTGGTAGCTTTGGTAAAGAAGGCATCCTGGAAGCCTATTCAGCACAGCATTTCGGTTGATGTTCAGGAATTTGCCCAAGCAAACGCAAAGGACACCGATCGTATCTAAGTGATGGCTCGTACATCTTGTGTGGTTTATGCGCGACTGAACGTGAGTCCGTAAATAGGGATATTAACCATCGAGCGTAAAGTGTTAGCTGCAGCAAAAAGGGTTGCGCCGGTGGTCATAACATCATCAACCAGGATGATTTTTTGGCAGTGCTGTAATAATTCGTGAGCATCGGGACAGATACTGAAAGAGCTTTCCATGTTCTGTAGCCGTTCTCTGGCGTCTAACAAGCGCTGGTCTTTCTTTGTTTTGACGGATAGTGCAGGGATAACGGGAATATGCGATTGCTGTTCGAGCTGTTTTGCAATGAGGCTTAAGTGATCAAACCCTCGAGTTCTTTTGGCGCTTTGTCGGGTGGGAATAGGAACAAACACCGCTTCTATTTTCCAGGTATAGGGCATTGCTTCTAACATAAAAGAAGCAATGAGAGCAGCGAGTCGTTGCTCTCCTCGATCTTTATAGCAGGTAATAATGCGTTTAGTTTGTGGCGTGAGCATTGTGGCGCTCGCGCATCCTTCCAAAGGGAACGATTCAAGTGATTTCCACTCGAGGATAAAATGATTGCATTCCGTGCAGCAGTGGATTCCGTAGGCTGCTCCACATCGAGGACAAGCTTTTAATTGATCGAGATAAGAAAGATTAACTCGGCAGGAGTGGCACAAAAGTGTACCGGGAATATCGCAGAGAACACAGCGGGTAGGCCAAAGCGTTTCAAGCGCTGCTTCGTGGAGCAATGCGAATGATTCGATCAAGGTTTTCTTAGAAAGACGAAAAAGGGATTTTTCTAAATGAGGGTTCATTAATTTGCTCTCTGGGTAGGCATGTGGGTGTTTTATCGGTGCTTGAGTTACTGCCAAAAATGATGCATCTAAAAAGTGCATATCTTTCTCATACGCCATTCAACTAAAAAGCTGAAATTGTGCGAGATCACTTAACTTTCAACTGATAAAAAGTTGAATTTTTCAATATAATGCGCGTTTTCTTAAGGAGTAATGCGGTATCTGGTAGACTAGGAATGCTTCTTTCAGGTCTGTGGTTGCGGTTTTTCCAAGTCCAAGGCAGATGCGGTCAAAAGGATCCACGTAAGCTATCGGTACAAATTAATTGTCTGAAGCGATCATGGCGCATCCTAGGGGTAAGTCGCACCGCTTGCGGGATATGCAGCATAGGGCTGCACAAGCGAGAGAACGATGTCGTATATGGCTTAGTTCCAGTGCGCGAGTGTGGGGGCAAAGACCAGGTCAGCTGAAGGAAGTTTAGAGAGAATAGAAAAGAAGGGATCGTCTTAGATGAAACGCGCATCAGTTCTTGTGCTTAGCTTGGTGGTTGCGCTTTGTTTGGCGCTACCATTGGCGGGTTGTTCTTCAAGCAGCTACACTCCTCAGCTTAAAGAACAGTCAGTTAATGATTCTGCACTTAATTCAGCGGGAACCCTCCGTGTGGGTATCAACGCTTCAAATCCTCCCTACGCAGCACAATCCAACGGAAGCATTGTTGGTATTGATGTGGATATCGCTGCTGCTCTTGCAGATGAATTAGGCTTAAAGCTCGAATTGGTGGATGTGGGAACTGCGACTGACACGGCTTTTGAACGTGAAAGCGTCGATATCGTTATGGGCGTTGAAGAAGCAAATTCCGCTTATTGGATGTCGGACGAGTACATGAATTCAGGTATTGCGCTGTTTTCGTTGACTGAAGACGCTGAAGCTCCAACGGCGGCAGGTTCTTTTAAAGTAGCTGCGCAGTCTTCTTCTATGAGTGCTTGGGAAGTAACTGATCATTATGGGGAATCCTGCCTGGAAAATGCAGGAGATCCTACTGCAGCATTTGAGATGTTGAATACCGGATCAGTAAATTATGTTGCGGCAGAGAGCACCATTGGCCAGTATGTTATTCATTCATCGGGAATCGAGGCATATCCTATAGCGCTTCTTCAGGATGCAACTCCTCGTACTGTTGCGGTAGCAGCCGATAATACCGAATTACAGCAAGCGGTAAGCAATGCTCTTTCTGCTTTAGTTTCTGGTGGAGTAGTAGAGGTTATCGAGGGTAAATGGCTTGGTGGTCATGTTGATATTTCGAGCTTGACTGTTATTCCTGCTCCTGCCCAAGAATCCACCGATGAATCTTCAGAGGATGCTTCGACAACCGATTCGAACACTACTTCTGATACCACCTCCGACACTACTTCAGGAGATAATTCTTCTAGCACTTCTCAGAGCTCTGAATCAAATACCACCTCTGAGTAACGGTTCCTTTTTTAAGTATCTGATATCCCATGTAGAGGCTCTCTGCTCTACGTGGGATATTTTTTTGTGGATTGACCTTGCGAATTTGTTGATATGGTTTCGGAAAGATTACAAACAGCTATGTGGGTAATCTATCGGCTCTTTTGTTTGTACTCTGAAATCGGTAAAAGAGGCGCTTAGACAGAAAAGCGTTGAAATGTTTAGAAAAAGGAGAAGACATGACCTATCAACAAGGTGGTCCTCAGCCTCCTGTTCCACCCGAGAATTCGTATTCTTCGCAGGGTCAACATGCTGGAGGGCAGGTTTCCTATTCTGCGGATCCACGGACGCAAAGTGATTCGAAAGGCTATCAAACTGGATTTACTGAGCCTGTCTATACGCAATCAACCCAAGAAACGCAACCAGTAGAGCCGAATCATAAGAAAAAGAAATTATCATTTTCTTGGAAAACGTTTTTGACGGCATTTTGTGGTGCGCTTCTTGCTTGCGTGCTCGCCCTAGGGGTATATAGCGTTGTTCACCCAGGTGGATCCTCTACGGTACTCGGTGGTAGTGGTGGCAGCATTACGGTTAATGGGGAAGATACAACTTTGGCAGAGGCGGTTTCACAAAAATGCCTCCCTTCAGTAGTAAACATAGATGTGTATACCCAGACTTCTTCCCAAAGCTTTATGGGCATGGTTGATCAATCGGGGGAAGAATATACTGAGTCATCTTTAGGGTCGGGCATCATTATTTCGTCCGATGGATACATTTTGACTAACTATCACGTAATTGAAGATGCGGATCGTCTTCAGGTTACTGCCGATGGGGGCGAATACGAAGCGCAAGTTGTAGGTACTGATCCTTCAAGTGACTTGGCGGTACTGAAGATTGATGCTACCGATTTAACCGCGATAGAGATTGGATCTTCATCGGATCTGACTGTTGGAGAATGGGTGATGGCTCTCGGTAGCCCTTATGGTTTAGAGCAGTCGGTATCGACGGGTATTGTTTCGGCAACAAGTCGTACCACTACTGAGCTTAACAGCGATACTTCGAGTGCGGTTTACACCAATTTGATTCAAACTGATGCCGCTATTAATCCTGGCAATTCCGGTGGCGCTTTGGTAGACAAGGACGGCAAGCTTATTGGCGTTAATACCCTTATCGCTTCTTCTTCGGGATCAAGCTCGGGTGTTGGTTTTGCTATTCCTGTTGACTACGCTATTAATATTGCTCAGCAAATCATCGATGGAAAGCAGCCTTCTCATGCTCAGCTGGGTGTTTCTGCTACGACGGTAACCAGCCAGCTTGCCGAACGCTATGGCTTGGGTGCTGATTCTGGTGCGTATATATCCCAGGTGAATGCTGGTTCAAGCGCTGAGCAGGCGGGACTTCAGCAGGGTGATATCGTTACAAAGCTTGGAGACACCGATATCACTTCATCTTCTGATCTAGTGTTGGCGGTTCGCTCCCATAACGTTGGAGATACAGTGACAATTACCTATGTTCGTGACGGAGCTGAAAACACGGCGGAAGTTACGCTTGGCTCGGATTCGTAAGGGCAAGTTAAGTGGGATAGGCTTACTTATAAAGCAGATATGCTGTTCTTCCTGAAGCTTATGCCTGTTTAATCTGACTTGGATAGAGCAACAGCCCTTTCAATACAGTTCTTTAACGGCGCTCGGTTTATTCTGGGCGCCGTTTTGTAATCTTATGTTTTCAGTCTTTGATGAAGGGGTGCGGTAGACAGGCGTTGAAATATCAAACAGGCGTTGAATCATGTCACTGCGCTTCTTGTTTTCTTGCTAGCTGATATAAGCGAAGTTGCTTTTGAAGAAAACGGGTAATGCAAAATAGGAGAAATTTTTACGAGCCTGTCTTGGCGTCATGGTTTTACGGTAATATAACAAAGATAACGCTCGAAGAAAGGATGTACCTATGAGCTCTGATTACAAGTACAAGCGCGTTCTCCTGAAGCTTTCTGGTGAGGCGCTTATGGGTGAGGCCGGCTACGGAATTGATCCAAAAGTAGTAGAAGAGCTTGCGGTTCAGATTAAGGAAATTGTCGAAGATGGTATTGAGCTTGCGGTTACGGTAGGCGGCGGTAACATATTCCGTGGTTTAGCTGGTTCTGCTGAAGGTATGGATCGCGCTCAAGCTGACTATATTGGAATGCTGGCAACCTGCATGAATGCGCTTGCTTTGCAGGACGCATTTGAGCGTCATGATATTCCAACGCGCGTAATGAGCGCCATTGAAATGCGTCAGGTTTCTGAACCCTATATTCGCCGTCGCGCTATTCATCACCTCGAAAAAGGCTACGTGGTTATTTTTGCTGCAGGTACGGGCAATCCCTACTTCACTACGGATACCACCGCTGCGCTTCGCGCCTGCGAAATTAACGCTGAATGCTTAATGAAGGCAACGAAAGTTGATGGTATCTATGACAGCGATCCTGTTACCAACCCAGATGCAAAGCGTTTTGAGCATATTAGCTACCTTGAGGTGCTCTCTCGTGAACTTCATGTAATGGATTCCACTGCTACTTCGCTGTGCATGGATAATAAACTTCCCATTTTGGTATTCGACCTTATGGTGCCAGGAAATATCTCTCGTATTCTCAAGGGAGAAAATATTGGTACTACCGTAAGCGCTGACTAGGTTATTTCTATCCAGGAAAGGATTATCAATGATCGACGATATTATGAAAAAAGCAGATGAACGTATGAAGGGTGCCGAAGAGCAGCTTCTTTCAAACTTCGCATCTGTTCGAACGGGTCGCGCAAACGCTATGATTCTTGATCGCGTAAAAGCGGAATACTATGGCACCCTTACTCCTATCAATCAGATGGCAGCCATTAAAACACCTGATGCTCATACGTTGGTTATCGAGCCCTGGGATAAATCCTCTCTTGGCGCAATTGATCATGCAATTCAGCAGGCAAATCTTGGAGTAACGCCTAATAACGACGGTTCGGTTATTCGCCTTTCTTTCCCTCCTTTGACTGAGGAGCGTCGTCGCGAATTTGTTAAAGAATGCCGCACCTATGCCGAGGAAAGTCGTGTAGCGGTTCGCAATGCTCGTCGTGATGCAAATGCTGCTATTGAAAAGGCAGTTAAGAGCGACAACCTTCCAGAAGATGATCAGCGTCGTGCCGAGGCTGATGTTCAGAAAAAGACCGATGCAGCAATTGCTAAGATTGACCAGCATCTTGCTGCAAAGGAAAAGGAGCTTATGTCAATCTAGGTGTTGGAGGCATGGTTCAAATGCGAAAACCTCTTGATTACATATTTCCTGATCCACCAAGTGGAGTGGATCCTCAAGCCTTAAATCAAAATGCGATTCCCCGTCACGTTGCCGTCATCATGGACGGCAACGGTCGTTGGGCTAAAAAACGTGCTCTCAATCGTCTTCGTGGTCATAAGGCGGGTATCGAAGCGGTGCGCGAGACTATTCGTTGCGCAAATGATCTCGGGGTGGACTATCTTACTATCTATTCGTTTTCGACTGAAAACTGGAAGCGTCCCGAAGAGGAAGTAAAGGGGCTCATGGAGCTGTTTGCCAAGACTATGCTTGCAGAGGTAGACGGTCTTCATGAAGAACATGTGCGCGTTCGTACTATTGGCGATCTGTCACTGTTGCCTCAAGAAACACGTCTTGCTTTTGAGGGAGCTTGGGAAAAGACAAAAAACAACAGTGGTATGACGTTGGTAGTTGCCGTTAATTACGGTTCGCGCCAAGAAATACTTCATGCGGTTAACGCTTGTGTGCAGCGCGCTCTTGAAGAAGGGACAAACTCGCAACATCTATCGGAAATAACCGAGGATTTGTTTGCGCAAGGTCTTTACACGGCAGATATTCCTGATCCTGAACTTCTTATTCGTACTTCGGGTGAAATGCGGGTATCGAATTTCTTATTGTGGCAAATTGCTTATACGGAATTCGTTTGTACCGATGTGCTTTGGCCTGATTTTAATCGTTATGATTTTTTGAAGGCTTTACTTGAATATCAATCGCGTGATCGTCGATTTGGGGCTGTATAGCATGACGAAAGTTCGGGTACGCAAGCCATTTTTGCGCAACCAATCCGGTGCGTCTGATTCTGTGCAGTCTCGTCGCGGACAGCTTACGGCAGAATCAGAGACCATAACCTATGAAGAGGAGCAGGGATGGGAGCGAAAGACTACTAAAGCAAAAAAAGCGGTAGTTAATAAGCTTCCGACCAAAGTGGCACATCCGAGTAATCTTGCAGTACGTACCGCAACGGGCGCAGTGTATATTCTTCTGACGGTTGTTTGCGTGCTGGTTTCAGATCTTACAACAGCGCTCTATCTATCTTTGTTGAGCGCTATTTGCGCAAATGAGTTTTACTACATGCTTAGAGCTGATGCGAAACTGCCCAATGAACTTTTGGGGGTATGCGCCGCTGCACTATTCCCGTTTGTTATGTGGCTTTCAGGCGTAAGTGGTGTTTGCATTGCACTTGCGGTGTATGTTCTCGTGTTGCTGGTGTGGTATGTCTTTTGGCAACCTGCCCGAATCAGCGATGTTGCAATTAGTCTTTTCGGCGCCATCTACACCGGTCTTATTATGTCTACGGCAATTTTGCTGAGAGAATCGCTTTCCGATCCGTGGGGAGCAGTGCTTGTTTTAGGCTTATTCGTGAGTGTTTGGGGAAGTGACGCATTTGCGTATTTAGTCGGTTCTGCTATCGGCAAACATAAGCTTGCTCCGCATATTTCTCCCAATAAAAGCTGGGAAGGATTTATTGCGGGCTTAGTATTTGCCATGGCAGTTTGGTGTTTGCTTTCCTTTATTCCTGGTGTGACTATGCCAATTCCTCTTGCGTTGGCTTTCGGTCTCATCAACGGACTTGCCGGTGTTTTGGGCGACTTGGTGGAAAGCCGAATCAAACGCAATTCAGGCTTTAAAGATTCTGGCACTATAATGCCTGGCCATGGTGGTTTGCTTGATCGTTGCGACTCTCAGTTTTTAGTCACTCTTTCCGGTGCAATTCTGCTCGTTCTAGGGGGCTGTATTCCTTATGTCTTCTAAAAGCAATCCTTGTGAATCATGTTCGGTCCATACTTCATCAAAGAAGCGACGTATTGTAGTTTTGGGATCGACTGGTTCCATTGGTGTACAAACGCTTGATGTGGTGCGTCGTCATCCAGATAAGCTTGAAATAATTGGTCTTGCTGCAGGAACTCGTGCAAAGGAATTGTTGGCACAGGCTCAGGAATTCAAAGTTGCTCATCTTGCCTTGGGCGCTCGTAACAATATTTCTGCTGAAGTGCTCGAAGGTCTTTCGGAACAAGTCGAGAGGGCAAGCCGAAGTGAAGTAAGCGGGGGATCATTTTCCCAAGGACCCGATGGCGTAGTGGATCTTTGTAAGATTCCCGAAGCAGACCTTGTGGTAAATGCGCTGGTGGGAGCTGCAGGGCTTCGTGCAAGTTATGAGACGCTTAAAGCGGGTAAAGTGCTTGCTCTTGCAAACAAGGAATCCCTGGTGGTTGGCGGCGATTTGATCATGCCACTCGCTCAAAACCCAGGTGATCTTATGCCTATCGATTCTGAGCATGGTGCTATTTATCAATGTTTGCTAGGCGAGAATCCAAAAGAGGTAAGTAAGCTTTGGATTACCGCTTCGGGCGGTCCTTTTCGCGGTAAAAAGCGGGCGGATCTAGAGCGGGTAACTCCGGCGCAAGCCCTTCATCATCCTACGTGGAATATGGGCGCAAAGATCACTATCGATTCTTCAACATTGATGAACAAGGGTCTTGAAGTTATCGAGGCGCATCATTTGTTTGCTATGCCTTACGAGAAAATCGAAGTGGTGGTACAGCCGCAGAGTGCAATTCATTCCATGGTGGAATTTACTGATGGCAGCGTTAAAGCGCACCTAGGTACTACCGATATGCGTATTCCGATTCAATTCGCACTGAGTTACCCCGAACGTTGGGATGCTCCCGTAAAACCCCTTGATTTTCGTACGTTAGGCACTCTTGAATTTGCTGCTCCCGACACAGAGACGTTTCGTTGTCTTGCGCTTGCGCGTATAGCAGGTACCAGAGGCGGAACGCTTCCGTGCGCTATGAATGCTGCAAACGAAATTGCGGTGGCAGCATTTTTGGAGGAACGCTGTTCTTATTTAGGTATTGCTGAGGTTGTGGAAGCAACGATGGATGCTTGCAAGGTAGAATCGGTTGAAAGCATCGATCAGCTAGGGGAGGTTGACGCTTGGGCGCGTTCCTTTGCGCGTTCCGTATTGCGTAAATGATTTATATGGATATTATCATCATGATCATAGCGGCGACCATCGTGTTGGGCTTTTTGGTGTTCATTCACGAGGGGGGCCACTTTTTAGCGGCGCGTCTTTTTGGAGTTCGCGTCACGGAATTCATGATTGGTTTTCCTGGTCCTTCGATCGGCTTTACTAAAGGCGATACTCGTTTTGGTGTTACCTGTGTCCCCCTGGGCGGCTATGCTAACGTTTGCGGTATGGCACCTGCTAGTGGAAGCCCTCATTTAAAGCGTGTGCTTGGATATGTGTATCGCAAAGGTGAAGTATATTGCGAAGATGTTGCGCATGATCTTTTCTTATCTGACGATGAAGCGTACGAGTTATTAGAAGAGCTTTCTGATTGGGGCTCAATCAAACGTCCTAAACGCAAAGATAAATACAACGTGTATCGCGTGCCTGCAAAAGGGACCTTTAAAGAAGGGCAGCCACGCCCTGTGGACAATCTTCAAACGTTTTTTGAAAAGGAGAAATCCTGCCAATATAGTGCGCTTCCTTTTTGGAAGCGCAGTGTTATTTTGCTTGCGGGCCCTTTCATGAATCTTCTTTGGGTTTTGCTTGCGTTTATCATCGTGTATTCCCTAATGGGGCTTGATTTGCAAAACACCGCAACAGGAGAGGTATTTCATTATAATTGGGCACCATGGGATGCAATCTATATGGGCGTAAACTATTTGGGTATGGTGCTTGCTGCAATTGCTTCTTTATTCAACCCCGCAACGGCAGCACAAACTATTTCGCAGTCCACTTCAATTGTGGGGATTGCAGTCTTGTCTAAAGATGCTTTTGAAGCAGGCTTCCAGAATTTTCTCTTCTTTTCTGCTGTTATCTCCGCTTCCCTTGGCTTTATGAATATGCTTCCTATTCCTCCCTTGGACGGGGGACGCTTTGTTGTTGAAATTTTTCAGAAGGTGTCTCGTAAAATAGTGTCTGTTCGCGCATTGGGCTATATGTCGATGGTCGGTTTTGCGCTCTTTATGGGCCTATTTGTTGTTATGCTTAATCAGGACGTTCAACGTTTTGTGTTGGGGAATTGGGGCTAATCTATGCCAGATTCAAAGAGAGATACCAATGGTAAGCAGGATGCTTTTTCAGAATCAAAAGCCGCGTTTTCTTCACCAAGAGAAGCAGAGCTTGCCTTAAAGCCAAATCAAACCACGAGGCAAGTAAAGGTTGGAAAAGTAACTCTTGGTGGTGGCGCACCCTGCGTGGTTCAGTCAATGCTTAATCTTCCTTTAGAAGATGTAGAAGGAAATCTTGCTCAGATAGAGCGTTTAGCCGAAGCGGGATGCGAGCTGATTCGTATTGCAATTCCACATAAACGCGATCTGAATTATTTTGAGGAAATATGTCAAAAATCGGTTTTGCCCGTAATTGCCGATATTCACTTTAGTGCCGAGATTGCGATAGAAGCCGCAAAGCGTGGTGCAGCAAAACTGCGTATTAATCCAGGTAATATTGGCGGTTTAGAGGCATGTGTTCCCGTGCTGGAGGCGGCACGAAACGCAGGCATTCCCATTCGTATTGGAGTTAATGCTGGTTCTCTAGATGAGGATTTAGCGGCTCGCAACGATTTGACTCTTCCTGAAAAGCTTGCAGAATCTGCTCGTGGTTATGTTGAGTTTTGTGAGAGTCAAGGTTTTTATGATTTGGTGGTGTCTGCAAAAGCGCACGATGTTCCTACCACGGTGGAAGCTTACCGACTGCTTTCAAAAACTCTACCAACGATTCCTCTTCATATTGGTGTCACGGAAGCAGGCACTCTGTTTCAAGGTTTAATAAAATCTGCAAGCGGACTTGGCATCTTGCTCGAGCAAGGTATAGGAGATACCCTGCGTATCTCTCTGACTGACGATCCCGTAGAGGAAGTTCGTGCGTGCTGGATGCTTCTTTCGGCATTGGGCTTGCGTCGTCGTGATCCCGAGCTGGTAAGCTGTCCTACCTGTGGTCGTTGTCAGGTTGATTTGATTTCAATTGCAAAAGAAGTCGAAGACAGGTTAAAAGAAATTCATCGCCCCTTACAGGTTGCAGTAATGGGGTGTGTGGTAAATGGGCCTGGTGAGGCTGCCGATGCTGATATTGGTGTTGCCTGCGGAAAAGGTTCAGGAGTAATTTTTACTCGCGGAAAAACCTTGCGAAAGGTCGAAGAGGCGGCTATCGTTGATGTGCTTATGGAAGAGATAGGAAGACTATGACAGAAATTATGCGTTTGAGTGAGCAGTATGCTCCTACGTTAAAAGAAGATCCTACCGACGCAGAGATCGCAAGTCATCGCTTGCTGGTTCGTGCTGGTATGATCAGAAAAGTTACTTCTGGTGTGTATACCTATTTGCCGCTCGGCATGAAGGTTTTGTCGAAAATCGAGCGCATTGTTCGTGAAGAAATGGATGCTACGGGCGCTCGCGAAATGTTGATGCCCGCTCTTCAGCCTGGAGAGCTCTGGCATGAAAGCGGTCGTTGGAACGATTACGGCCCAGAATTGATGCGTCTGCATGATCGTCACGATCGTGAGTTTTGTCTTGGTCCTACTCATGAAGAACTGATAACCGCTATTGTGCGTAGTGAGCTGCGTTCGTATCGTCAGCTGCCTTTGACGCTCTATCAAATTCAGTCAAAGTTCCGTGATGAAATTCGCCCACGTTTTGGCCTTTTAAGAAGTCGCGAATTCATCATGAAAGATGCTTACAGCTTTCATGCAAGCCAGGAATCGCTTCAAGAGACTTACGATGAAATGTATAAAGCTTATGGCAGAATTTGTGAGCGCCTGGGCCTTGAATATCGTCCCGTTGAGGCGGATTCTGGTCAGATCGGAGGCAGCGTTACCTGTGAATTTATGGCATTAGCCGATGCGGGTGAGGCAGAGCTTGTCTATTGTCCCGAGTGCGACTTTGCGGCAAACACCGAAGCGGGTGCCTGCATTCCTCATCCGACAGAATATAAGGTTGAGACTTGCGAAAAGATTGCAACTCCAGGAGTTACAACTATTGCGAGCCTTGCTGAATTTTTGCATATAGACGAAAGCGCTACCGTTAAAGCTATGGTTGGCAAAGATGCTGATGGCAAGGTAGTTGCATTGTTTATACCAGGAGATCACGAACTCAATGAGATTAAAGCTCAACGGGTAATTCCTGATTTTGAATTGCTCAGCGATGAAGAAATCAAAGCGGCGAAACTTCCAAAAGGATCGATCGGTCCAAAAAATCTGCCAGAAGGAATTAAGGTTGTGGCAGATTCAAGCCTCAAGGCAATTGAGCGCTGGGTTGTAGGTGCTAACGAGGATGGATATCATTTCGTTGGTGCAAAGCACGGCTTTGATTTCGAGGTTGATACGTGGGCGGATCTTTCGGTGGTAGCTCCTGGAGATAGTTGTCCTCACTGCGGAGCGACGCTTAAGGGAGCTCGCGGCATCGAGGTTTCTCAGGTATTCCAGCTCGGAGATAAGTATTCTCGTGCGATGGGCGCGGTCTATTCTGCGGAAGATGGCACCGATCAACCCTTCTTGATGGGTTGTTATGGAGTAGGTGTCTCGCGTTCTCTTGCTGCGATTGTAGAGCAGCATAATGACGAACATGGCATCATATGGCCTCTGTCGGTGGCTCCTGCTCACGTTTGCGTTATTCCTTTAACCGTGGGTGACGATATGGTATATCCTGTGGCAGAAAAAATAGCCGAAAGTCTTTCTGCTGAAGGACTGGAGGTTGCCTTAGATGATCGCAATGAGCGTCCTGGTGTTAAGTTTGCTGATGCAGATCTTATTGGCTGGCCTGTACAGATTGTGGTAGGTAAGCGTGGAGTTTCTGAAGGTAAGGTCGAAATCAAGCGTCGCGAAACAGGCGAAAAGACCGATATTTCAATTTCAGCTGTGGGCGAAGCGCTTTCATTTATGCATCGTTTCAAGAAACGTTCGTCACTTCTGTAAAGGGATTTATCGTAGGATTTGACCGGAGTAGAACTCAGTGCATAAAGAATCATCATTAGATACTCAATTACGACCAATGGAATTGCTTGCTCCTGCTGGAGGGTGGGAGCAGCTTTTTTATGCTCTGCACTTTGGTGCGGATGCGGTGTATTTGGCATGTGATAAGTTTGGTCTTCGCTCTCGTGCGGGAAATTTTTCCCTTGAAGAACTTTCTTCTGCTGTCGAGCTTGCTCATAAGGCAGGAGCACGGGTGTATGTAACCTGCAATGCTTTTGCTCACGATGCTGATTTAAAGGAGCTCCCTCGCTACATTGAGGCAATACGTGACGCGCAGGCGGATTCGGTTATCGTGAGCGATTTGGGCGTAATGTCAGTGGTTCAACAAGTTGCTCCAGAACTTACGATTCATGTATCAACGCAGGCTTCCGTTTCGAATGCAGCTGCAGCTTTGATGTGGTATCGCCTCGGAGCTCGTCGAGTAGTATGCGCTCGAGAGATGTCCTGTGAAGAAATTGCCGCAATGCGTCGTGCTATACCCGATGATTTAGAGATCGAGGTATTTGTACACGGTGCTATGTGTATGGCGATTTCTGGTCGGTGCTTAATTAGCGATTTTATGACAGGGCGTGCTGCTAATAAGGGTGAATGCGTCCAACCTTGTCGTTGGGAATATCGACTGAAGGAGCCGAGTAGGCCAGATCAAGAATTTGGCATCGAGGAAGATGAAATCGGGACGTATCTTCTCAATTCAAAAGACTTAAATATGCTTGCGTATCTTGAGGATCTTCGCAATGCGGGTGTAGATTCTATTAAGATCGAGGGTCGTGTTAAAAAAGCTTTCTATGTAGCGACCGTGGTAAATGCTTACCGTCATGTATTAGATGGCGAGCATAGTGATCTTTGGGAAAAAGAACTCGATACCATTTCCCATCGTCCTTATTCAACAGGATTCTTCTTTGGCGATGCCCAACAATCAACCGATGCTGATATGTATCAACAGCTCTACGATTGGGTTGCTGAGGTTGTTTGCGCGACTCCTCTCGAAGATGGTCGTTGGCGTGTTTGGGCAAAATGTCGCAATCGTTTTTATCAGGGCGATAATCTGGAAGTGTTGAGCCCGTATGACTCAATTCGGGTGGTGCAGGTTGAAGAACTTGCGGAAGTTTTCGGCTACAACCCTGATGTGCAAAGTGTTGAAGAGCTCCTAACCTTGCAGCAGGAATTTCACGTTTCTTCAAATAAAGAAAACAGGGGCAATAGCCAGGAAAATGAAATAGTCAATCCTTATGCTGAGGTTTCAGTTGATACTGCACGTAAAGCTATGGGTCTCTACGTCTTTACCTGTTCAGTTCCTTTAAAACCAAGCGACATTCTTCGGGCAAAGAGAAAAGATCCTAACCGGAAGAATTAACTATTGGTACACTGATAGTACTTAGTTGTTGCGGGACAATCCAAGCGCAGCAAGAGCAAGGGGAGGGACGTCATAGGTATATAAAGCTTATGGCGAATAAGTATAAGTACCTTTAAGGAGGCATTATGGGAAGGCAGTCAGACGAGGCTTTAAAATTAGCCGACATCGATGAATTGATTCACTATTTAATGCAGAATCATTCTGTTTATATGCAGTGGTCAGAAGTTACCTATTACCTGACTGATGCCAATGATATTTATTGGCGTGCGCAAAACACTAACGAGTTAAACGAAAAGGGCCATTTTGTGGATTGTAGTGAGCTTATTGCTTCGATTCGCGAATTTGTTGACCTGCCCTTTATGGAGGGAAATCGTTCAATTCGCGACGTGTTTGATGAAGCAACCTTCTACGCGTCGGTAAAAATTGATGGGCAAGGTACCCCAGTACCTGTGATCTAAACAAATCTACGATCTGGATGCCGCTTTTTCTTTCGGTATTTTCTTGATTCAAAAGATAACCGTAGGGAGCGGTTGAGGTGTTAGCTTTTCGTTCTGAAATTACCTCTTGACCGCACTTCGTGATGACGGTATCCTAGTCAACGCACTACGGGGCATTAGCTCAGCTGGGAGAGCGCATGGCTGGCAGCCATGAGGTCAGGGGTTCGATCCCCCTATGCTCCACCA
>OGQT01000171.1_pt1 | contig 61725 bp, 58 predicted proteins | sample 1553261 | NCBI WGS metagenome assembly OGQT01 (sample SAMEA2579992, study PRJEB22360) | human gut metagenome | biome: human gut; feature: human-associated habitat; material: faeces | place: Denmark | collected 2008/2010
TTACAGGTAGATATTTATCGAACAAAGTGTTACAAAAAAGCTTGACCACAACATAAAGGCTGTTCTGATAAGCTCCGATAAAACCACTGGCACGGACTCATAGAATAGTTCAACCGTATCAAACTGACCGTCACGGACAAGCCCTCGTGCCGCTTCCAGATCCGGCAGATGATTCTGCGGCAGATTTTGCACCTGCACGAGCCGTCCGGCATATCTTCCGGTTCGGTTGGCTCCGTAAAACTGAATCAGACCTCTGGCTCGGTTGTCACTGCACACCACAGTTTCCATAGCGGTGTATTTCTTAACGCTGCTCTTGGCAAGCTCCTGACGAAGCGAGAGCGCCAGTTCCACCTCACCGGCGTCGTCGCAAGCTGCATATCCTTCGCTTCCGCCTAAAGCCGAAAGCTCAGTCATTTCGCTGCTCCTCCTTTCCCCAACAAGTCTACCGACTTGTCGGGGACCCCTATAATGTTCTAAAAGTTCAGCTACTGCCGCTTTGGAAAGGGAGTCGGCTTTAATGCCTTTTTCAGAAAGCCACGCTTTCAGCTGCGCCGGGGAGTTGGGATTTTCAAGCCCTGTTAATTCCCGTGCCTGTTCCATGTGCGTCTTTTTATACTGCTCATTACAACGGATTGCCTGCCTGACCATCATCATATCCAGCATAATGCCGCGATCATTGATCTCCTGATCGAGGTGGTAGTTGACCCACTCCGATTCGGAAACCGGGAATTTTGACAGCTTCTGCTGAATAGACATTTCCGTTTCTACGTCCCGCAGATTGTATGCTTTGAATTGCTCCCACCTTTCGGGAGCGTCCGAGGGGGAATGACGGATGAAGCGCCAATCTCGGCTTTTGGCAGGCGTGCAGAAGTAGCGAATAAGGTCTTTGCCTTCTTTGAGTTTCTGCTTTTCAAGTCCTAATACTGCACCGGCGCCTTCCAGAGAGAGCGGAAGTCCCAGCGTTGCCGACCACACCATGGTGCATTTCCAAGATGCGGGGTCGAGATACTGCCCGACAGGAAATCTGAGATACCTCGACAGGCACACACGCTCAAACTGCGCATTGAACGCCCACTTGGTGACAGATGTGTCTGTAAGAGCGGACAGGACATCGTCCGGCAGTTTCTCACCGGCAGTGAAATCCACTACATGAACGGGACCGCCGTCTGCCGAATATCCGAACAGCAAAACTTCAAAATCCGGGTGGCTGCTGTAACGGTACACGCCGCACTTGGCAAGCGGCTCCGGGGAATAGGTTTCAATGTCGATAGATAAGTTCTTCATAGGTCGTCCTTTCGATGAAGTAATGGACGGCAGAGAAATTGCTCTCTGCCGCCCTGCGGCATTACTTCGCGCTGTTTGTTTCCTTCAGTTTTTCAGCCAGTTCCTTATCCAGCTTGCGCCTGCGGCATTTGTCTTTCCATTCGCTGATACAGAGTCCGAGCGCGGCGATGAGATTTACGATCATCAGTCCGACCATACCGCCGAAGCAGACGGAAAGCATAAGTTCCTGATATTCAGTCATCGGTCAGCCCTCCTTATGCCAAGAAATCATCATCAAGGTCGGTGCTGAAATCGTCAGCCGCCGATGATTTACCGCCGAGAGGTTCGCCGTCACGAACCTTCTGGATGTTGCCCAAACCGCAGGCGATGCCGCGATTACCGTTGGAGTTGAAGGCATAGAAGTTGATGGATACACGGGCATAGCATCCGGAGTAGACTTCCGCACGGTCAAGGATGGGATTCACAGAGCGGTCAACGATCTGAGGAGCGGTGGTGCTGTTGGCGTTGACGAAATAAGAATCCTTGTACGCTTCGTCATCACGCTCGGTATCTCCGTCACGGAGAGGGAGCTTGAGAGCTGCCTTATTGGGTATTTTGCCGCCGAATTTCGCTGCGCCGTCCTTGATAGCGGCGTCTACAGCAGCGTTGATGTCTGCGATAGTTTTGGTATCTGACTTGGTGATGATGAGCGAAACGCTGTACTTGGGGTTAGAGCCGTTGATGGAAGCAGGCTCCCACACATTTGCGTAGGAAAGACGGACGATGCCGGTCACAACTTTGGTGGAATTAGTCTTGTTAGCCATAATTTTTAATCTCCTTTAAATTCAGTAAAGTCATTTTCTGCACCCGTGAATGTAATAGCCGGACGCTTGTCGGATGCCGGAACAAGAGTCGGTTTGCCCTGGGGCTTTTCAACGAAAGCACCCAAAACCTCGGCAAAGGTCTTTTTGCCCATGAGTTTTTCCATCTCTGTGATGGGAATAAGGCTGTGTTTGAAAATGTCATGGTATCCGGCGGATTTCGCAGCCTTGATCACGGCATCCTCATCGGTGTACCTGCGGTTGGTGCGGCTTTCCACGAGCTTATACCCGTGCCACTGCTTCCCGTGATTGACAGCGGCGTCCTGCGCATACGCCATGATTTCGTTCGCCCACTTGGTGAGGTCATCCAGCCTGCCGAGGATATCCTCAATATCCGCATCCGTAAGGAGCGGCGGCTGTGCAAACTCATACTTGTCAAGCTGTAATTTTTCTTCTGCCCTGGCACGGCACTTGACCGCCGCCTTGCAGAACTGGCACCATGCGCCGGGATGATATTCTCCCTCGCCGCTGAAGGCCAGCAGTGCTTTGGGAATGAGTGTGTTTTCCGCCCATTCGTTCAGCGCCTTAACGCTGATGCTCCATGTGCTGACATTTTCACGCCTTGGCTGGAAGATGCTCATGGACACCGCTTCGATATCGTAGAGGGAGTCAAACAGCCGGAGAGCGCCGAGAGCATACAGCATCATCTGCGGATTTTCTTCTGCGTTGACAAGAACGCCCTGACCGTATTTGAAGTCGATGATGTGCAGCAGCTTGTCTGCCGCAATGATGCAGTCGCCCGTACCGAAACCGTCCGGCACATAGCAGGAAAAATCCAGCTTCTGCTCGATCAGCACCGTAGGATCGGAGCAGTTTTGCTTTGCTTCCGAAAGAGCCTCCAGCACAAACTGAACATAGGCGTCGGTATATGCATCCATTTCGTCACAGTCGAAGCGGCTGATTGGCTTCTTGGAACGCATCTTCAGAGCCTTGCGGAGTTTGTGTTCTGCCAGCGCATGAGCCGCTGTGCCTTCTGCGGCGGCTTCACTCTCTCGGTCTGCAAATTCCTGCTCAAGACGAGCAGAGGGGTTGCAGTTCAGCCACCTGTGGGAAGAGGAAGCAGAGAGAATTGCATGATTGTTAGGTGGCATTTTTTAGTTCCTCCGCATCTTGAATCACTGCCGCATAGTCTGATTCAGCAACACCCGACAGCTTTTCCGCACCGTACCTTTTGAAAATCGCACGAATCTGTTCGCCGTAACCGTCTTGAGAAAGAGAAATGAGAACCGCACGAACCTCTTCGATTGTGATTTTCGTCTCGGCTTTTGTCTTGGGCACCGGAGTTTCTGCGGCCTTCGGTGCTGTATCCGGCTGTGCTTCGCTCTGCGTCATTGCATCTGCGACAGCCTGGATACTGTCTGCCAGAGAACGCATATCCTCGACCACATCCAGGAGCAGCTTAATTTTGCTCATAGTGCAGTCCTCCTTCCTTGACCTCGGTGATGGAAACGGTGTCCACGGTGCTGCCGGGGATAAGAACCATCACTTTCTGCTTGGAACCCATAAGCCTGGTCAAGAGTTTTTCACGGAGAGTGATGCATTTGCAGGCAACAACCCCGCCGCCCTTGGGTTCCTTTGAGACGCTGATACTCAAATTGTGTCTCATTGCTTACCGCCTTTCTGAAAGGGCAGATTTTGTATCCCTCTCGCTATACGCAGAAAAGCGGGGTGTTTTGAGGGGGTGCTTTCAGAAATTCTTTTGAAATTTCTTTCTTGCCCCTTCGATTGACTCACGCACGGTTTTGATATCCGCTTATTCACGGCGAGCAATCTCCCCCATGGAAAGACCATCCGCAAGCATGAGTAACCGTCTGCGCTGGGTTTCGGTCAAGGAGGCAAGCGCCGCATATAGACGGGAGTCCCTCTCCGAGCGGATATGCTCTGTTTCCGGAGTCTCATCGGTGGAATATTCTTCGCCCTCATAGTCGATGGCGTCATAGGAATACGGACAGTGATACCTTTGACGCTCGTCCTGGGCGTGTTCCGCTTTTCGGCTGTCGATGATCACAGTACCGATTTCCTCGGAAACCTCGACCTCTGTGGTTGCTCCATCTAAAAATGCGTATTTGATTTTCATAAAAGTAGCTCCTTTTCATTTCGATTTCATAGTTAAATAAGGTTTTGAAATCGAAGCCGCAGAAGCTACTCACGTTCCGCAAAACAAAAAGACGGCTGGGACGCACTGATCCTCAAATGAGAAACTGTGTATCCCGGCCGTCGTGCAGCTCTGCGGATTCTATTTCACTAATTATGTGCGTTACGCCGCACAAGCGTAGCTTTCAATCTTGAAAGCTGTGGTGCTGATTCGAATGACTTTTGTTACAACACCTTCGCGCTCTATGGTGAATGTTTCACCAACAGGGAGCGTAGTTCGGGTCTTTTGTCCTTTATATATTGCTTCAACAAAACCCGTGGCAGCATTACCTTTGCAGGCAAGTCTGCCTTTACAGTCTCGTATCTCCTCCATGGAGAACCTCCTTCCTTGTCGTGCTAATAGGCAACACCTCCGTTTGTTAGCGTGTTAGCATTGTTGTTAACACTGTGGATAAAAAATAACAGCGGGCGGAAAACCCGCTATTATTGACAGAGAATTTATACAGCAGCGACTACCGAGGCAAAATCCATAAGGGTTGTGCCAATGGAATAATCGGTTGTATCGTTTTTATCAATATATCCGAAATCTTTTAAGCGTATGGTTGCGGCTGCGATAGATACATCAAATGCGTTAGAAATATGTGCAACGAGTATACAACGATGAATCGGATTTTTTAGATCTTTGTGTTCTCTGTATCGGTTTGCAATCAACTCTACCGCACATTTGGGCATAAGGATAGGGTATTAGCCTGCCACTCCATCCAGTCGCAGTCATTCCACTCTGTGGTGTTTTTCTTATTTCCGCTGGGAGTATCTAAGCGGCACTGTATCATAGGTTCGTAATCATCAAACATGGAAATTTGACAAGGGTCATAAGCGAAATAAGCGGTGTGCAGAATATCGTGACTTGCCTCATGACCGACGGTAAAACGGTATCTGTGCTGTTGGTTTTCTTCAAGTAACTGCTTGTCTATAATCATGGTGCGGGCTTTTGCACTGATATACTCAGCACGCTGGGATGTGGGATCAAAAACGATGACCTTATTGGTATCGTTAAATACAGTCATCCCTAAATAGATGCCGTTATGGGACAGATACTGATAGTCGGGAGTCATGCCCAGATAAAGTTCTGCAAAGCCATCAATATCCACCGGTTCAGGATTTTTCAGAACATTAGGTTGAAAATCTGCAACAATTCTCTCGCCGATGGCGTCAAGTTCCTTCTTACTTACGACAGGAACTCCGCTTTTTTTCACCTTTACGGTAGGTGTGTACATCTGTATAAATTACCCCTTTCGCTGCTTCAGCTCCTCAACGAATTTATGCCAGTCTTCCTCGCCTGCATCTAAATCGCGTGCAGTACGAAGAGCAGCTGATACATAGTCTCTCTTCATGATATAATCCGGCAGATCAGGCGCTACCGAATTTCTGCGCTTTCCGGCAAGGTCAAACATAGTGGTTTTCTCTTCGTCGCTTAAAATGAGAATGTTAGAGATCGTTTCCAATTTCTCCATTTCGGGAGGGTTACGACGGTCCTTTTCGATATCTGTCAGATATGGTGCTGTTATACCTATCATTTCCGCCATCTTACGAAGGGTGATTTGCCTCTCCGTGCGTTTCTTTTGGAGAAAATCTCCGAAATTCAAATACTGCTGTGTGTTCATAATCTTCACCTTTTCTTTTACATTAGCCCTTAAAAATTTCAATAAATAAATTCGGCAATAAAAGCCATTAAAAATAAAAATAAATAATTCGGGCGACTCTCATTAATCACATGGTGAAACAATGATGTTTGCAGGTTTGCTTGTTAGCCTGTTAGCAATCCTGATAACATCAGTATACTCACATTTTCTGGTTTGTCAATAGGTTCCAACGAAAAAATCACAAAAAATTCCGATTTGTTAGCACATCGAGGAGAAGAACGAGCCAAAATCCACAAGACAGCAGGACAAGGAAAAACGGCGAAGCGGTGGAACTGCTATGCAGACTGCTCCGAGAAACCGCAGAAATCAGCAGCCGGTTACAATACAGGAACAGAAGGTGAAATCCGATGGGCAGGCTTGATTTTTTGTATCGCTCCGAACTGCCTCACCGTGCGGTGTCTGTGTATATTTATTTTTCCGACAGGGCGAATAAGGACGGCGAATGCTGGCCTGCGATCCCTACCATAGCAAGCGAACTGAAGCTGTCGCAGTCTACTGTCCGCAGGGCGCTGCAGGATTTGAGAAAGCGCGGACTTCTTGAAACCGAACAGCGATACCGTGAAAAAGGCGGCAAGAGTAGCCTGCTTTATACGCTTCGGAGGAAATAGAGGGCAAAAAAATACCACCTACACCGAGGGGCAACTGCGGCCTTTTGGTGGCAGGTGGCACCTTTCATCATGCCGGGTGCAGTGAACTTCCCACTTGAAAAGTGATTACGGCAGAAAGGAGAATATTCAAATCAGAGTCAACCCAAAATGACGAAAAATAAAGCTATCGCTTTATAACCCCTTGTGTTTTTCGATAATATATGATATACTGAATTAAATTTAAATGCGTTGGCTGTTTTTTTCTGCCAGTTGCCGTTGCTATTACAAGAATGATTTCAGAAACGAGAGGAAGCGGGTATGACAGTAAGCTATAAAAAATTATGGAAACTGCTCATTGACAAGGACATGAAAAAGAAAGACCTTGAAAAAGCGGCGGGAATCAGCAACTATGTCATTTCAAAAATGAACAAGGGCGAGAACATAACCGTGGATATTGTGGGCAGGATTTGCCGGGCATTGGATTGTACTCCCAACGACATCATGGAATTTAGCGATGACAGCATATAAAGGAGATTTTTTCAATGAGTAATGTTTTAACAAAAATCACGCAAAGCGTGGATTTCAAAAAGAAGGATAGAATCCCTTACATAAATGCTGTTGTTCTGATGGGACTGTTCACCTTTCTGTTTTTAGGTGCGGAATATCTATATGTAGATGTGCTTTCCCGCATGGTATCAGAGGATAAAACCGTCCTGGCACAGAATTATGCACTCGGAGTAAGTGCGGCAGGCTTTCTGCTGTATCCGTTGTTTCATCGATTTTGTAAAAAACGGTTGAAGATTATAATTTCCGCTGTCATCAGTCTGGCGTCTATCTTATGCATAGCTCTCATCTGTACAGGTACTGCTTATACTATGACGTTTATAATGGGACTTGTTTTATTCCTGCTTCTGGGTCTGTTCGGCAGCGCGGCCTTTTATGTTTCCATGCGTATGATGAAAACGGACAGGTATTTAGCAAGGACTGTGGGGATTTCTTATGCACTGGGTATCCTGCTCCAGTTTGCAAACAATAATCTTGTTCGTTCAGAGATTGCGGAAGCAATCATTTTATCGGTATTTTTACTGCTGCTTGTTTGGTTGCTGATAAAGAATGATCAGATTTACTGTAAACAAGACGAACAAGTGACTGATGCCCCGCCGAACGAAGAAAGAAGTAAGGATAGTACCGAAAAAACTAAAAAAGGAGCAATCGTCGGTATTCTTATGGTTCTGCTTGTAGTGCTGATGACATTCATTTTCAGTACACTTGACAATGCGGTAACGCTTGCCCACGCAAATGGAACAATGGATATCGGACAATGGCCGAGAATCCTGCTTGCGTTAAGTGGTTTGACAGCAGGATTTGTATTTGACATAAAAAACAGAAAATATATGGGGCTTATCATGTACTGCATAATGATACTGTCAACCATATGTATCGTTGTACTTAAATTCGCCGGACCATTTTTGGTAGGACTGATCGTATTTTATCTATCGGCAGGCTTTTTTGCCGTGTTTTTTACTTCCGGCTTTATGGAGCTTGCACGTCATATGAAAATACCTGAGCTGTGGGCAGGCATGGGACGTGCGGTCAATAATATCACCGCCGCTGTCATTGCCAATCTCGTTTTAACCCTGCTGTCCTCCGACAGCAGTATTGCCGTCGTTGTTCTTGTGCTGTTTTTGTTTGTAGCAGTCAGTATCGTGGCGGCAGCATATACCTTTCAAAAGAAAGCATTTATGGAACAGCTTATTACAGATGCAACTGATGCTGTCAGCGAGAAAGAAAAGCTGCGAAAATTCTCAGAAGTGTTTTCTTTCACGGAAAGAGAAACTGAGGTGTTCGGCTGTCTTGTCAATACAGAGGACAGCGTTCAGGCAATCGCTGAAAGCCTGTATGTTTCCAGACGAACTTTGGAACGGTACATTTCCGCTATCTACGAAAAGACCGGTGTAAAATCCCGTGTCGGACTACTCAATCTTTACAATAAATAATTTTTCACCCTGGCATTTGCTCTGCCGCCTTCCGGAAACGGAGGGCGGATTTTTTATGCATTTTTTGATAAAAATCACCTTTTTGCCTTGATTTTGAAGAATGGCGGAACTCCGCCACCCCATTTTCAGCAGATTGGCGGACTTCCCTTATATATTTTAGAACCTATGCCATCTATAATTTATAAATATAAACAGGTAAAGCACAACTTGGAAAGGAGGCCGAATCGTGAACACCACCCAAAGGACGCTCCCGTATGTCCGACAGTATGTCATCGTTGCCATATACGAGGTGCTGGAGCAGGCTGGCGTCCGATATGAAAAAACGGATTCGTCAACGGTAGTTTCAGAGATACCGGTATATGGAAACAAAAGCGTCTTTTCCATTTCCGTAAGCGAACAGACGGATGGAACACAACTGCTTGTCACAATGGTGCGCCCATGTACAGGCTTATCCGCAGAAGGAATACAGCGAGCCATAACCGCCGTTGCTGATAGAATATCTCAATATTTGGAAAACGAAACGGTGCTGGCGAATGCTTTGCTGAGAAGATCAAAATCACATTAATCCATAAGGAGGAATTTTTTATGAACAGTCAAAAAAAGCGTAACAGAAAACTGCTAAGCATTCTACTTGTGCTTTGCATGGTACTTACGATTGTGCCAATAACTGCGTTTGCGGCAGGAGTCAATTACATTGACAAAATTAGTGTCACCTACACTGCACCAAACTATAAAGCTGGCGATGTACCGCAGGCTGTAGCGTCGGTGACAGAGGGAGAATGTTCTGTTGCCTATGAGTATTGGGGGGAAATAGAACAAAAAACAGAAGGCAGTGTTTGGACAGGTACAGGACGGTATTGGTATTCTGATTCGAGTAAAATGGCGTCTCTTGCAGCAGACAAGCAGATTACACAGTTTGAAGCAGGACACCATTATTCCTATAATATTGTACTTAAAACAAATAGCGGCTACTTTATCAGCGACGATACAATTGTTTCCGTAGGCGGTTATGAGTGGGGTAAGGCAGGCTCCGACACGAATCTTGAAATAAAAGAGATGAGTACGGAACTGCGTATTTACAGTCCTTACTCAATCGATCTTCCAGCCGCCAGCACCGACGAGGTTATTACCACAGTTGACATCGGTAATGTTTGGAAAAATCTTGATGCTTCACAGCCCGTTGCATTTACTGCCGAAGTGAATCCCAACAATTCTGCTTGCAGCGGAAAAGTGGAAATCGTGGAAGAAGCGTGGGAGAAGTCCACTTATGGTGAAAGTACCCCGATAACGGACATTATCAAAAGCACAGATACTCCCCGTAACCCGATTGCCGGTGGGGAATACTGGTATAGCGTTGTATTAAAGGCGAAAGACGGATATGTATTTTCTGATAATGTGACTTTTATTTTTGAGGGAACAACATATACCGCACAAATGGCAAATACAAGCGTGTCTGATAATGGGAAGACCTTTACTGCGTGGGAGTTTTTGAATCCTGTAACGGTAAGTGACAGCATTGGCAACATTGGCGATGTAGATATTGAGGGTGTAACTTTTAATTATGAGCCGGGAGATACTCCAAAAGCAACTGCTTACAAATGTGATCCATGGGACGAACAATATGATATAGAGTACGAATATTGGGAAGAAATGGAAACGAATGCAAATGGCGAATCTGTACCAGTAAAATACTGGTACTCTGATGAAAGTAAGAATAATGCACTTGCACAAGATAAAAAAATAACTACCTTCGAGGAAGGCAAAACTTATATGTATAGTATTTCTCTTAAAGCAAGAGAGGGAAATACATTTGCGACTAATTGTTCAGTAATGGTAAATGCAAATGCTGTGAATAATGCAAATGTAACGAATTCTGGAACAGGACTTTTTGTAGTTGCTGTGCGTACAATAAAACCCGAAACTGTTCAGTTGCAAAATATTAGTGTTGTCGAGATAAATAATGCAACCATCAGTTTTAATGTTGGAGATAAGCCTGTATTCACAGGAAAAACGCCTGAGAATGTTCCATATATTTACCAGTCTGAATATTGGAGTACGGATGGTGGTAAAAAATATTATTATGCGGCTGATTTTTGGAACGACAACAACCCTGATGATTTATTTACCGAATTTGAGAATGGTAAAACTTACACTTATGGAATATATTTCAAGGCAGCAGAAGGATATTGTTTTACAGTCGATACCAAATTAAAAATAAATGGTAAATATTATGATTATGACACAAGTGACTATGACCCAATGTTGCAATATCCTAATGGTGGATATGCAACTATGTGGGTTGACACAGATTTGACCATAACGCCGACGACATCTTCCCATACCCATAGCTATGGAACAGATTGGAAGTCAGACGCAGACAACCATTGGCACGAATGCTCCTGCGGCAGTATCGCAGACAAAGCGGCTCATGATATGGAAACGAAAAATGCTAAGGATGCAACTGCAACGGAAAAGGGCTACACCGGCGACAAAGTGTGCAAAGTATGCGGTTATACTGTTAAAGGCAAAGAGATTCCGGCTTCGGGAACAACAAAACCGACCAATCCGACAAAACCGGATGGAAATACAGATGTCACCAGTCCTAAGACAGGCGACAACAGCAATCTTGCCCTTTGGTTTGCCGTATTGTTCATTTCCTGTGGCGGTGTGATAGGCGTTACCGTTTACAGCAGGCACAGAAAGCTGAATAAGCGATGACAGCGGAAAGGATGGTGTATGATGAAATACTACTCGAAAAGATTTATATCCATTTTGCTTATGGTCTGTATGTTGCTGGCAGGATTCCCAACGCAAGCTTTTGCGGTAGAAAGTGCGAACTATACGCTGAATTATACAGAAAATGGTGATTCCACGGTATCAATTACCGGCATAAGCGTTGCGGAAGGTTTTGAAGAAGCGGATATTGCCGTGGAAATTCCGGAAACTATTGACGGAATGACGGTTACGAAGATTGAAGGCACTCGTTGGAGCGCATTTGCGCGCTATCATGTTACATCTGTTTCCATTCCTGCGAGTGTGACGGAAATAGGCGCAGGGGCGTTTATGAATTGTCAATATTTAACGCAAGTTACCTTTGGGGAAGGAAGTGCGCCCAGCTTTGAAGATGCCTATAATTCCGACCTGAACGGCGTTTTCGCAGGCTGCACGGCGCTTACTTCCATTGAATTGCCTGCCGGAACAACAAAGCTGGGAACCTATATGTTTTCCCGCTGTGAAAGCCTGACCTCAGTGAATCTTTCGGAACTCACGCAAATTACAGAGATTCCGTTTCGTGCGTTTGAACGTTGCGCTCTGTCCTCTGTTGAACTGCCTGAAAACATTAGCCGCGTGGCAAAGTTTGCTTTTTCGGCAAATTACATATGTACAGGGTTAGATGATTATGGCGATGAAATCAGAACCTATACGATACAGGATATCGTGCTGAACGAAGGCCTGATTGAGATTGGAAGCAATGCCTTTGGCGGCGCTGTCATAACCTCTCTCATATTGCCGAACTCTTTGACAACAATCGGTCAAGAGGCTTTTTCAGGATGTTATCAGCTTGCGGAAATTACCTGGCCTGATAATAAAGGGTTTACTGAAATCAATGGCTTTGATCATTGCACCAGTTTACCAGACAGCATTTTCGAGAGTTTGCCGGTCACCGTAACATCTATCGGATATGAGGCGTTTCTTGGCTGTCGCTTTTCGTCGGTTTCCCTGCCCGGAACAATTGAAACGATTGGTGAACGGGCATTTGCCTACAATTACAACTTGAAATCCCTTTCGCTCCATGAGGGTCTGCAATCCATCGGCGTGTGTGCTTTTAACCGCTGTAATGGTACAGACAACGGTGAATATATGGAGGGACTGTTAAATGCCACCATCGTGGTGCCGGAAACCGTTACCTATATCGGTGCGGGAGCCTTCTCTGTCCCCTACAACAGCTATTACGCCGATAATGCGAATCCCGGACTGACATTGAAAATTCTGAACCGGGATTTGACGCTCAAAGACGAAAACGAATATAACGGATTTATCCCAATCTTATCCGGCGTCGCTTCTGCGACAATCTGCGGCTATCGATACAAAAGTGACGGCATAACGGAAAGCGATTTGTACGCCTATGCGCAGAGTTGCAAATATACATGGGAGGAACTTTCCGAAACACAGCCTGTCTATGCCTATACCGTGAGTGGCAAGGTAACGCCCGCAGATGCGTCTATTGTTGTGGAAAAAGGCGGCGAAAGAATTGCGCAGACAAGCGATGAAAGCGGCGCTTTCTCTTTCGCTGTAAAGAACGACGAGGATGTAAAAGTTGTTTTCAGCGCGGATGGGTATATCGACCAGACCCTTGTGCGTGCGGCGGGCAGTACCGGAAATTGGGATTTGGGAAATGTGGAGCTTGCCACACTCCCCGTCAGCAGAACCATTACTGTTTCTCTGTCCGACAGCGAGGGTAAAAATCTTTATAGCTTTGACGGACTTACTCTTGTTCTCAAAGCAGGTGAGAAAACTTTGACAGAGGACACGGATTACACCCTGCAATTTCCGTATATCATTCTGAAGGATACCGTTTCTGTTGAAAAAAACACTACGCTGACGCTGACTGCTGAAACTGACGAAAGCTTAAAGCGTAGCGGTGCAACGGCTACCACAACACTCGCAAGGCCAAGGCTGGAACTGGTACTTCCCGCTTGGGGAAATGTTGTGATTCCAACTGTGAGCAGTTTCACCGGAGGACATAATATACTGATTTTTGATTCAGAAGGAAACTTGTCGGAGTATGGCACTGTTTCATCCACGATAATAGAAGAAACCTACAGCTATACCAGCGATAAACTGAAAGCTGGAAGCTATACGGCTGTTATCTTCAATCAAAATCAATATCTCTCCGTTATTCCGGCGCTTTCCGGCTTGACGAGCTGCGGCATGACTGAATATACAGACTATAAAAAAATTCACTTTACCATACGAGACAAGGAAACAACCGCCATTGATACAGTCACTGTTCCCGTTTTGAACACCGCTGAATTTGGCACTATTGTGAACACAGATTTTTCCTGTGTTCGATTGGATGAAAACTCTCCCCTAACCGGAGTAAGGTTCCGCGCCCGCGTTTTTTATGGATTTGCCGATAAAGCGGCCGCAAGCGGAACGCTGACAATTAATATACCGGCAGATGCAACCGTGAGCTACATCGGGAATGAAATCGGAAGGTTGGATGCGGGAGCTGCATCCAACGGATATACCCAATCCGGCAATACACTGACAATTCCAGTAAGCCGCAACAAGGGTGTTGTGTTCATGGATCTGTCCGTCACAGGAACAGGAAACCGCGTCATCTCGGCAGCACTCTCTGATGGCGAGAAAACCTCACCTTTGGGTAGCTGCACTTTTGACTGCTATACCACCCGGCTGACTTTGCCTTCGGAATATTTTGAGAGCAGGATCGCCACAATTACGGCTACCATAAAGGCAAAACCGCAGACAAATGTGGATGTTTATCTGGATGGCGAGAAAAAGGGAAGCGTTACCACCGATAAGCTTGGAATCGCATATTTTGACTTCACACCGCCCGCAGACGCTGCTATTGGGCAAAAACTGACAGTCTCCACCCAAACGGCGGAGGGTGACGGAGGAAGCACTGTCATAAAAAATTACCCTACGGATGCGGTTGTCAAAGAGTTCTATTTTACACAATATCACTCAAAATACTATGTGGTTCAGGACAGCAGACTCACAAAAAATCTGTCTTACAGTTATGTGTTTACCGACTCCAAACGAGACGAGTGTAAAGACTGGAGTTTTTCTGCCACCGTTAATGGAAAAAGTCCTCTAGATGAGGAATTAACTTCAGTAACCATTACTATGAAAACAGGTGACATAATGGAAGTTCCGCTGTATTTAAGCGGTAAGACCGTGTGTGACGACGGATCTACGGACTATGTTTTCACCGGAATGGTTACATTGGAACATCCCGGAGTGATTCCGAACTATTTTGACAACGAAAGAGTACCGGTGCGGCTTGACCTCAATTATGCTTCTATTCTTGATGACAGTATGAAAGCACAGTGGGCAGCGCAGGGAAAAAACGGTACACAAACACTGATGGCCGAATTGACGGCGAGTACAGCGCTTACCGAGCAGGAAGAAAAGGAAATTGATGACAAGTATGAAAATCCGTGGACAGATGAGTTTTTAAATGAGTATTCTGCGTCTTTGGTGGAGGATTTTTGTCAGTATTACTATTATTATGAATACTGCGTTGATCCTGCAAATCCCACAGATGCAGAAAAAGCAAAGGCCGAAGCCGCCGCAAAAGCAGATGTTGATAAAATGCTGGAACCTTTTACCACCACTGATCAGGGCGAGATCAACAGCATGATCAATATGCTCTTCGGGGACGAATGGGTGATTGAATTTGACGAGGAAGTCCTCTCCTATGCTACGGAAGAAGAACGGCAGGAAGTATATGAATTCCAATCTGAGATGCTGTCTTTGCAGAACTCTATTGATAATCTTTGCGGCTACATATCCGCCGGACTTTTGCTGGATAAGAATCTAACAGATTATGCAGACGGCATCGAAATTGCGGAAGAAATGGGAATTTCGCTTTCGCCGGAGCTTGCCGCAAAAGCGAAAGACGGTACGCTGGACGATTACATGAAAACGGTTTCCGTCAAAGTTGAGCAAGAGGAAAATTCCGATACTGCCTATGTTTATGATCAAAGCGGAGCGTTGCTCTACACCATGGATACAGCCAAGCTTTGGGATAAAGTTATAGCGAATAAGGATATTATTAACAGCGGAAAGGTAGAGAATGCCCTGCCCGGAGGAAATGGGGCGGCTGCGCTTTCTATCAATTCTTATTCGAACAAGGCTGTATTGCCAGCTATCCTCTCCGTGCAGGAAGGCGAAGAAGAACAGGGCAGCCTTGCCTTGGCTCATGATGCGCTGGAAGCGGCAGTTTCTTATGGAGGCGATTTCTGGCTTGGTTTAGGCGGAACTGCGGCAGGAGAAGTGGCGGATTCCATGGCAAAGGAACTTGATTTTCTTGTGAACCATGCACCACGGATTCTGCAACAATATAGTCAATGGAACATGGATTACTGGCTGGGTAAGATGCCATATATTAGTCCGGAATACTACCGTGAGATTAGCGACTCTATGACGAAGCTCCAACTGAAAGCTGCGGCGTTCCCTAAAATCGCTCCGGCACTGGAAAAAACATCCAAAGTCATTGGTAAAGCAGGCGATTTAGCGAATGCTGTTCAGTTTGGGAATGACGTTATTGACATCTATTCCATCAACAATGAGATTGAAAATTGGGAAGACGAGGTGGCAAGGCACAGAAAGCTGTACTTCCATTATCTCCAATTGGAAGTCAAGGACTGCGAATCCTTCCCAACTAAATTTCAATGTGCAGACGCCCATGAAAAGTGTATGGATGAAGGACGAACTCTGCAGCGCCTTTATAAGCAGCTTCGACAGTATGCTTCTTTAGACGCAGGCGTCGCAGGTTTATCCCTCGCCTGCTCATTCGTTCCCGGCGTTGGGACTGTGGCAGGGCTGACAGTAGCCGGAGGCGGTTATTTATACGGCAAGGCTGCAGACGATGCAAAAGCACAATTACAGGCAGACATTACCACCCATGAGTTGGAATTCCAAAAGGGAGAACGGGCGGCAAAGAAATACTGTAAAATTGACCGGAATGACTGTCCGGATGAGGATTCCTCCTCCGATGGCAGCGGTCCTAAGTCCTCCGGAAATTCCAGTCTCGGTTCGGGCAGCATTGGTTCGGATCTGCGGGAGTGCCTTGATCCTTCCGGTATTGTTTATGAAGCCGTAGAAAGCAATCCCCTTTCCGGCGTAACAGCCGAGCTGTGGTACTCCGCCAGTAAAGACGGCACAAATGCCGTAAAATGGGATGCAGAAAATTACGGTGGGCAGATCAACCCGCAAATCACAGACACAGATGGAATGTACTCTTGGTATGTTCCGGATGGCTACTGGAAAGTGAAATTTACAAAGGATGGCTATACCGCAGCTGAAACAGAATGGATGGAGGTTCCTCCACCTCAGCTTGATGTGAACATTGGGCTGATTTCCACGGCGGCTCCTGCCGTTCAAAGCATAAACGCTTATCCCGATTATGTGGAAATCATTTTTACGCAGTACATGAGCGTTACAAAAACGCTGACTATTCCAGATGGCTATACCTACGAATGGGCAGAGAAAACGCCTGTGAATACGGAAAGTAACATATGCTATTCCAAAGTGCTGCGTCTGATTCCAAATAATAAAGCCAAAGTTGGCGACACCGTTTCTGTATCAATTGAGGGCGCTGAGAATTATGCCGGTACTTCTCTTTCAAAGTACAGCAGCGGCAGTTTGACGGTTGTGCCTCGACCAGCCAAGATTGTATTAAATTATGAGGATCAGATCTCCGTCCATATGGGAGAAAATCCCACACCCAGAGTAACCGTTCGTGTTTTGGATTCGGACGGAAATCCCATCTCTGGTTTGAAGATTTTGGCGGTTGCTTCCAGTGACTTTTATGCTTCTGTCTCACCGGTAAACGACATCACCGGTGAAGACGGAATTGCCACTTTCGCTGTAGAAGGTCTGCTTCCCGGTACAACAAAGCTTACTCTGTCGGTTGAAAATACTTCTTTGCGTGTCAGCATTCCGTTGCTTGTAACACACAAGGAGAATCGCCCGGAGCGACCGACGGCGAAAATTGGCGAGATCTCTCTGACCGCCGCATCGCCAAAGGAAAATTTTGTTACGGTGCGTTCCGGAGAAACAATGACACTCTCTTGCGGCACGGATGGGGCTGTAATCTACTATACCACGGACGGTACCTGCCCCTGCCAGAACACAGCGAGCAGAATGAGGTACACCGATCCAATAACCATCACGGAAAATACAAAATTCCGTATTGCAGCATATAAGGACGGTATGGATTACAGCGAACGGCTGAATATCACGGTAACGGTAGATGATACGCACCAGCACAGCTATGGCAGCGAGTGGAAGTCAGACGAAAATGGACACTGGCACGAATGCGATTGCGGAGCTGTCAGTGATAGGGCTGAACATGACTGGAAAGTGGAAAACGCAAAGGAAGCCACGGCAACCGAACCCGGATATGCAGGCGATAAGACCTGCAAGGTTTGCGGTTATGAGGTAAAGGGAGAGAAAATCCCGGCTACAGGAACAACAAAGCCTACAGAGCCTACAAATCCGGGTGATGACAACCCAACAAATCCTGTAAATCCGGATAGCGATAAGCCGACCAATCCTAAGGGAGATGGGAATGAAAATACCAACAGTCCGCAGACAGGCGATAACAGTAATCTGTGGATGTGGTTTGCAGTGCTGTTCATATCTGGTGGAATGCTGATCGGAACAAGTGCATATTCCAAGAATAAAAAGTATTCTAAGTAAGCCGTTCCGACTGATTTTGATAAGGAAATCAGCAAAGATTTCACATCATTGAATATTGTTAGAAAAAGACGGCTGCTTAAACCGATTGATCTAAGCAGCCGTCTTTAATTTTTACTTTTGAATGCATCTGCCTGCTGACACAGAAGAATATATTTTTGGATTTCTTCTTCGCTTTTTCCAGAAAAGAAATCAATCACGCTTTTGGAAACACCATCGGTTTGGATGTTTTGAAAAACAGCAGCATCAATGCTGATATTCAACTCTCTTGCAATGGTGGCAACCGTCTCAAAGCGAGGAATGCTTTTACAGCGTTCGATTTTGCAGCAAATGCATAGAGAAAGTATTTTGACATTATCTCATCGTCAAAAAATGGAATCAACATAAGCACAAATCCGCCGACAACTACATCAGAATAATTCTTGTCAATCAAAGCAATTTTTCCGATATGATCCAAGCTACTAACTGCGGGGGTAATCATATAATTTTTCCGCAATAGGAGTTCAGGCTTAACGAACTCCTCAGAAATAAACACATCATCGGCTTTGAATGCATATTGCTCCGAACCGATATTACCGCCACGGAGAACTCTGACTATGCGATCGGTTTTTATGTTTAAGGCATCTTTCTTATAAGCCAATCCAGCTATATTGGTAAACAGATCGCCAACTCTGCACCACACCCAAGAATCTGGAATATCAAAAGGCATTTCAAGTTCAACGGTCTCGCTACCGATTTTCTCATAAGGAGTATTATCGGAATATCAAAAATCACACGATACCCCAATAATCACACGATTTGAAGTTTGAAGCAGGGCTAAAAACTTCCAAGAAAGCAAAGCAGCCGCCGTGAAAATGTTCACAGCGGCTGTTGCTTTTTACTACAAAGTATGAGAAATCCCTTGAAATAAGGGCTTTTCAGGCAAAAAGAAAGACAACCGACTTTGTATCAAAATCGGTTGTCTTATTTGGTGCGGGTGACAGGACTTGAACCTGCACGGGGTTACCACTAGAACCTAAATCTAGCGCGTCTGCCAATTTCGCCACACCCGCAAACTATTAATTATTATACATCAAACCTTAAATAATTGCAAGTGTTTTTTTGTTTGATTTTAAATTATAATTCCATCACAATGGTCAATTTCGTGCTGAATAATTTGAGCAGTTAATCCATTGAATTTTCCAATGTGTTTTTTGAAAGAAACATCTTCGTATTCAACTTCAATTTTATTATATCTTTTTGTTTTGCGGATACCAATTAATGAAAGACAAGCTTCTTCGGTTTCGTAGGGTTCAGATTTTTTTGTTATTTTAGGATTTAGCATAGTTACAGTCATAAGTCCAGTGTCTACAATTATTATTCTTTTATTATAGCCTATCATATTTGCCGCCATTCCAACGCATGAACTTTTATTGGCTAAAAGAGTATCCTGAAGGTCTTTAACTATATTTATATCGAGTTTTGTGGCAGGTATGGATTTTTGTTTTAGAAAATCTATATTTTTAACAATTTTATTTACCATTATTATTCACCTCAAATATTATTTTACCATTAAATGATATATTTGGCAAATGATAATTATAAAATTTTAAAAAATTATGCAATGTGTGAAAAAAATATTTTTTTGCAGAAAACACTTGCTTTTTTTATATGGCTGAGGTATAATAATCAAGCACTCAAGAAATGGACACTTAGCTCAGCTGGTAGAGCTTTCGCTTGACGTGCGAAGGGTCAGCGGTTCAAGTCCGTTAGTGTCCACCAAGGTAGGGAAAGGCTTAGTTTAAAGTCTTTCCCTTTTATTTTTATCTTTATTATGAGTTGAAGATATAATAGGAGAGGGAATGTATGATTTCAAGAATATTTGATAAGATTTTTCATGATGTTTTCTTTGGGATTTTTGCGATTGTTACATTTATCGCAATATGTGCTATTTTTGGAACAAATTTCTTTGGGGTAATTTTAGCAGCAGTGTTTTTAGCTATTTCATATGCAATATTTCCTAAGATTCATAAAAAATATTCAAATATAAGTGATAAAAACTTAAGTATAGCCTTTTTGATAATGCTGGCTATAATGCTTATTGTTCAATTTTTACTCGCTTTAAATATGATTTCAAAACCTATCACAGATTGGCATGTTATAAATGAGGTTTCTAAGAGTTACGCTATAAACGGAAATATGGAGCATATTTATGATAATCTTCCGTATAATAGAGATTATCTTGCAAGATATACTAATAATAATGGAATTACGGTTTTATTTTCATTTTATTACAGAATAATATATCTGATTTCAGGGACAATTCCGATTGAAGCACCCGTTATTTTGAACACTTTGTTCATATCAGCGTCAGTAGTATTTTGTTATTTAATTGCAAAGAAAGCTTTTGGTAATTTCCACGCACTTATTACTATGCTACTCTGTATTTTATTTTTGCCATATTACACTTATTGTACATATTTTTATACTGATTCGATAAGTATGCCATTTGTTATACTTTCAATTTATTTGTTTATCTGTGGCTATGACTCTAAAAAAATATTAAACAAAATTATATTATTTTTCTTTTCCGGAATTTCCTGCGCAATTGGCTTTGAATTAAAGGGAAGTGTTATAATAGCTCTTATTGCGGTTATAGTTTATATGATTTATAAGGGAGGAATAAAGAAAATCTTACTTGGCTCTGGGACAATTATAGCGGGATTTTTGGTGATTGCAATAGCTTTTAACGGACTGGTATCGTCATTACAAATTACAGACGAGGAAACGCTTTATAGAGAACAATATCCGCTTACGCATTGGGTGATGATGGGATTAAAAGATGACGGAAATTTTGACCAAGCAGACAGTACTTTTACATATAGAGCAGGCAATTATGATGAAAAGAAAGCTGCTAATATACAGGAAATAGGTAACAGAATTTCTAACTATGGTGTTTTTGGTTTGATAAATCACTTTATAATTAAAGCTAATTTTACATGGAGTGATGGTACATATTGGATAAGTCATCATATATATAATCCGTATAATGGCAGAAATTTTTTGCATGAATTTTTCTTGATGGATGGGAATTGGTTCCCGATATTTAAATCTATTAGCTCTGGAATGCAGCTTTGTATGTTAATTATGATATGTGTTTCACTATTTTCTTGTGTGAAAAAGCCACGCTTTGATTATATAACACTTATGCACATCATAACCTTTGGTGTATATCTATTCTTCTTAATATGGGAAACACGCTCAAGATATATATTTAATTTCACACCAATATTCATAATTATATGGGCTGATGGTATTATAAATATTCTTAATAAACTTAAAAAGCCACCTACATTAAGAGATAAACTTACAAAACAAGCGGAGGTAGTATGAACGAAATTAAAGCTATAATCTTTGACCTTGATGGCACATTGATAGATTCTATGTATGTATGGCATAAGATTGATATTGATTTTCTTGCAGAGAGAGGTTTGAAAGTTCCACCTGATTACGAACAGGCAATTAAAACTATGCACTTTGAAACTGCCGCAGAATATACAATCGCAAGATTTGGTTTTAAGGAAACCCCACAAGAAATTATGTCGATATGGCTTAATATGGCATTAAATGAATATGCACATAATGTAAGGCTAAAGGATAATGTCGAGGAGCTTTTAAAAAGATTAAAAACGCTTAGTGTTAAAATTGGTATAGCTACTTCATCAAAGCCAATTCTTGCAGAACCTGTTTTAAAAAACAATGGCGTTTATGATTGCTTTGATATCATATGCTATACTTCAGAAGTTGGCTTAGATAAGCGTCACCCCGATATATATTTGCTTACTGCAAAAAAACTTGGTGTTAAGCCAGAAGAATGTATAGTTTTTGAAGATATAATTGATGGCATAAATGGTGCAAAGCTTGCGGGAATGAGAACCATTGCTGTATATGACGAGGGTTCAGCGGATGATGTTGAAATGCTGAAATCCGTAGCTGACAAATATATATATTCATTCACAGAATTACTTTGATAAAAATTCTTGATTAGGTGTTAAATATACTTAGTCAAGAATTTTTCTTTTTTAGAAACTTTCTACAAAGTTTACCAGAAATCGACAAAGTTTACCACTTTGTAGAAAAATTTAATTTTATATGATAAAATTTACATAAAGCTTATAGTGCTTTGATATTATATCATTTTATTCATTTGATGATTTGCACAAAAATTATTAACTTAAAGAATATTTTTAAATAATATATTGACATTCACAAAAAGTGTGATATAATGTAATTGCAAATGTACATTTGAAGAAATTAAATACAGAAAGGAAAATAACTTTATGTTTAAAAAAATTATCGCAGCCGCATTGGCTGCACTTACAACAGTAGTTACTACAAGCTTCATTGTTTCCGCAGCAGAAAATTACCAACCGATAAAAAATGATTCTATGAATTATCACTATTGTCCCCCTGGTTCTTGTCATTATTTATATGAGAAAAATTATCTTGGATTATCAGCAGAGGGAAGCTGGGGGTTTGTTTATTCACCTCACGAAGACCATAAAGATAGTTATAAGTATATCTCTATTACTACATATGGATATAAGGAAAAAGAAACATCTCATTATGTAAAAAAGATTGTAAATAATAGTGGGATTAAGTCCGAAATTATATCACCAAACGCATTTATTGACGGTACTGTAAGCAAAGTAGTATATAACGGTCAAGTATTTCGTACTTCTGAAAAGCAATCTGGAATTTTGCAAAAATATCTAATAGGCTCTTTTAGATCAGGTACACCAATAAAGTAAAATATAATATAAATATGGTTCTGCCTATGGAATCTTTGATTTTGGTTTGCCATAGGCAAAACCATTTTTATGAAAGAGAGGCGATAATTTTGACTGGGTTATCTTTAGTATTTAAAAATATTAAGAAGTTTATACAGCATAAGCCGTTTTTATTTGCATTTTTAGTAATATCACAAATAGTTTGTGTTATAGTTGTTTTTCTTGTATGCGGTTTTGTTGATAACGCTAATAGAGCAGAAAATATAATTTCTGAAGGTAGTAAAGAATTTTATATTGCCCTTATACTTAATAATTCAGATGAAGCAAATAACTATTTTTTAGGGGAAGATGGTAAATATTATCAAGAAGATGAAGATGGTAATTTAATTCCATATGACGAAAATACTCCTAATTTTGAATATACTGAAGATTCTGATTTTGAGGTTCTTAAACCTAAAATAGACGAACTTATTAAATTTCTTGGAGATGATTTTAGTAGCTTTTTTTTGTTTGCAACTACAAATAAAGTGGATGGTTCGTATTTTCGAACAGGTTATAGTGATATAAATAGTTATGATAATGAAGATGAAAAGAATTTTGAGATGTCAAATGAAAAAATAGTAAAAATAAATCCAGAAGATAATTATTATATTGAAAAATATGGAAAATCACTTAATATTGGTGACAAAATTGATATAAATGGAGAAAAGTATACTATAGCTAAACATTCATCTGGTGATGTAATGAGTATTCCTTATAACTCTGTAGATAAGTATTCTCTTGCTACTGGTATGTATGTTTTCACAAAAGAAGCTTGTTCTCCTAAAAGATGTGAAGAAATCACAGCAAAAATGAAAGAGCTTTTTGGTGATGAAAAAGAATTTTCTCCGCCAGAACCACGAGTTCTTGATGAAGTTCAAAATATACAGCTTGCTTATGGCATTACAGCTGCAGTTATTATTATGATTATCCTAAACATAAGTAGAGTGTATTCTTATGTTCTTACATATAGAAAGAAAACTTTTGCTATTATGAATATATGTGGTGCAAGCAAGAGAAAGATATTCCTTATTTATTTGGTGGAGCTTATGCTTACGCTTATAGTTACTTTTGGCATAGCTTTATTAATTTTTCACACGCTTATATTACAGCCGATAGCAGTAAGCTATCATAATTTCTTAATAAGTATGACTTTGCAGACATACCTTATAATTTTTGGCATATACTTTGTAATTGCAGTTTTGATAATGTCGCTTACAATTTCAAGATTTATAAGCAAATCTGCTGTTGAGATGGAAAGGAGCGGTGACTGATGAAATATCTTAGATACGGCTGTCTTTCAATCAGCAAAAATATATTATTTACATTCATTATGGTGCTTGAGGTGGTAGCACTTCTTGTTACAACAAATGTTACAATAGGTTCTGCAAATAATAAATCAGTTCTTACAAGGCCTTTTGATGATATTGTAAATAAAGAAGGATATTATTGCTTTTTTGAGCCTATGTGGGAAACACAAGAAGAAGCAACTGAATTTTATGGCTTATTTAATAAGCTTAAATCAGCGACTATTATTTCATCAGACCAAATTGACGCAAATAAAATCGTAGATGATGATATATTTTTTAAGTATAGTATGCCGTTGCAGAGTGGCTCTTGGCCAAAAACTGCTGCAGATGAACAAGGCAGACCTTATGTAGTTGTATCACCTGATTATATGAAAAATGTAGGTGATACAATTACCACTGATGGTGTAGGTGAATGTGTTATATCTGGTGTTCTAACTGAAGTTACATATATTCCTGCATTTACAATGTATAACGAAGAAAATGTTGTAACAAGCTTTTATAGAAGTGCCGATTATACAGTGGCGATAGAAGCAATTAAGGCTGGCAGTTCAGATGAATTGAAATATAGCGATTCGGCGATTATTATGGCTAAAAGTGCTTATAAGTCTTTAAATGATAATAAAGATATAACATATCTCAACTGTTTTATAACATATGATGATAATATCTCAAAAGCTGATATGGAATATAATAAGGGTATAATGAAACAGATAACTGAGTTTCAAAAGGAACATGCTGATTTTTATCCTATTGCTCCAAAATTTACACCTCTTTCACAGATAAAAGATAGTATGGATACATATGTAACAAATAGTTATATAAATATACTTCCAATAATATTTGTGGTTGCAGCAATAGTTCTTATCGGACTCATAGGCTCTGTTGCGATAAATACTGTAACTCAGATAAGAAACTATGGAATATACTTTCTTTGTGGCTCAAAATGGAGTGATTGCTTTAAAATATCTCTTGCGAATATCTCAATAATACTGCTTTTCTCAGGAGTGCTTTCGGGAGTATTGCTCTATTGCTCGAAATTTATCAATCTAAATTATCTTATTGGACAGGTTTACGAATGGAATAATCTTTATATCTCACTTGGAGTAATTCTTGCAATGATGCTTCTTGCATTGATTATTCCGTTTGGCATAATAAGGTTTACATCACCAGTTGAAGTTATAAAATCAAAGAAATAAGGAGTGAAAGATATGCTGAAAATCGAAAATCTTACCAAAACATATAATTATAAAAAGTCTAATGCTTTTACAGCCCTTAAAGATGTTTCGCTCGAGGTGGAAGACGGAGAGATGCTTGCTATTATCGGAAAATCTGGAGCAGGTAAAAGTACACTTCTCCATATAATCGGTTGTATAGATAAATTTGAGAAAGGTAGTTATATAATAGACGGAACAGATGTACATAGTCTTTCAGATAATAAGCTTGCGAAAATCCGCAATGAAAAGGTTGGCATAGTTATGCAGGATTTTGCCCTTATTGATGAATATTCCGTTATTGAGAATGTTATGATTCCGCTGAATTTCTCAAAGAAAAAGCTTGGCAAACCAAAAGAGCTTGCTATGAAAGCTCTCGAAAGAGTAGGTATAGCAAACCTCGCTAAAAAGCCAGTTTCTAAGCTTTCAGGCGGTCAAAAACAAAGAGTCGCTATTGCCCGGGCAATAGTCAATGACCCGTCTTTCATTCTTGCAGACGAACCGACTGGTGCTTTAGACACCAAAACTTCGTCAGAAATAATGGAGCTTTTCACCGAACTAAATAAGTCTGGCAAAACTGTTATAATCATAACGCACGACCTTACAGTTGCCGATAAATGCAAACGAAAGGTAGAAATTAGTGACGGCAGAATAATCTAAATAATTTTTTGTTAAAATTGTTGACTTTTATAATTTTCGGTAGTATAATCAAACCAAAGTTAATTGAATAAATAAACCGTTGAACAAGAATAGTAGGGTTTATCGAGCGTATTAAGAGAGCTGATGTTTGGTGTAAATCAGTTATGCAGATTTACTTGAATGGGCTTGCAAGGGTAGCAGGAAACCGAATTGTTTCGGGAGTAATGGCTAACGGGAACTCTGTCCGTTATCAGTAGAGTGCGTATGAAGTACGCAAAATGAGTGGGTTTCTTTTATAAATGACCAATTTGGGTGGTACCGCAGAAGTTTCAAAGCTTTTGTCCCAAGGATTAAATTCCTTGTGACGAAAGCTTTTTTTGATTTTTAAAATAACTGAAAAAGAGAGGTAATAACTATGATTAAGCCGTCTTGTGACGAAATTATGGAGCTTGCAAAAAGCTACAACACAATTCCTGTCTGTAAGGAGATTTTGGCTGATGTAATTACACCGATTACATTGCTAAGAAGAATAGCAGCTTCTAAGAAAAGATTTTTCTTGCTTGAAAGCATCGAGGGCGGCGAAAAGTGGGGAAGATATTCATTTATAGGCTATGACCCGATTATGCGTGTAAGCTGTAAAAATGCTGTTGTAACAATCGACCGCAACGGCAAGATGAAGAATATCGAAACTAAAAAGCCTCTTGAGGTTTTGCGTTCAATACTTAAGGATTATAAATCACCAAGCCTTAAAGAGCTTCCACCGTTTACAGGTGGTTTGGTTGGATATTTTGCTTATTCAATGATAGGCTATGCTGAACCAAAGCTTAAAATCAAAAGCGGTGATTTCAATGACTATGATGTAATGCTTTTCGATAAGGTTATTGCATATGACCACTTAAAGCAAAAAATCTGTGTTATCGTTAATATGTCAACAGATAAGATTCTTGAAAATTACGGCAAGGCTACCGCAGAGATTGAAAAAATAATAAATCTCATAAATGACTCATCTCCTTTGCCAGAGCTTAAAGGCAGAATGAAATCTGATTTTGAGTGCAATGTCAGCGAAAAGGAATATTGCAATATAGTTGAAAAAACAAAGGAATATATTCGTGATGGAGATATTTTTCAGGCAGTTATCTCAAGAAAGTTTACTTGTAAATATGACGGCAGCTTAATAAACGCTTATCGTGTACTCAGAACGATAAATCCTTCACCTTATATGGTTTATATGAATATTGATGATGACGAGATTATCAGCACATCACCGGAAACTCTTGTCAGACTTCAGAATGGCAGACTTTATACTTTCCCAGTTGCTGGTTCAAGACCTCGTGGTAAGACCGATGAAGAGGATATAGCTCTTGAAAAGTCACTTCTCAGCGATGAAAAAGAGCTTTCCGAACATAATATGCTTGTTGACCTCGGCAGAAATGACCTTGGCAGAATTTCAAAGTATGATTCCGTAGAGGTTACTAAGTATATGGTTATACACAGATATTCAAAGATTATGCACATATGCTCACAGGTTGAATCAAACATTCGAGATGATTGTGATGCTATGGACGCTATTGAGTCCGTGCTTCCAGCAGGAACACTTTCAGGAGCTCCAAAGATAAGAGCTTGTGAGATTATCGAGGAGCAAGAGGCACTTCCAAGAGATATTTATGGTGGTGCTTTGGGATATATGGATTTCACAGGAAACCTCGATACTTGCATAGCGATCCGTATGGCGTATAAAAAGGGCGAAAATGTATATGTTCAGGCTGGTGGCGGAATAGTTGCTGATAGCGTTCCGAAGAATGAATACGAAGAATCCGCAAATAAAGCGGCGGCTGTAATGAATGCCGTAAGAAATGCCGATGAGCTTTGATAAAGGGAGATGAATTAAAATGGTACTTCTGATTGATAACTACGATAGCTTTTCATATAACCTTGTTCAGCTTGCAGGCTCAATCAATCCTGACATCAAGGTTATAAGAAATGATGAACTTACAGTTGATGAGATAAAGGCACTCAAGCCATCACATATAATACTTTCACCTGGTCCTTGCTATCCTAAGGACGCAGGAGTTTGCGAAGAAGTCGCAGTAAAGCTTGGAGATATTCCTATACTTGGTGTATGCTTAGGTCATCAGGCGATATGTGAAGCCTACGGCGGAAAAATCATTCACGCAAAACAGCTTATGCACGGTAAGATGAGTGTTGTTGATATTGATAATTCATGCGAGATATTTAAGGGCTTGCCTGAGAAAATCGAAGTTGCAAGATACCATTCGCTTATAGCAGAGGCAGAAAGCTTGCCGGATTGTCTTGAGGTAGTTTCAAAAGATGCGATAGGTGAGATTATGGCTGTTAAGCATAAGGAAAAGAATACATTCGGAGTACAGTTTCACCCTGAATCAATCCTGACACCTCAAGGTAGAATTATAATGGAGAATTTTCTCAGTATATGATCGATTAGTTAATAAACTTTTCTAAGACACTTAAAGTTTAGGTCAAGCCTTTTTAAAAGCTTGCAGGGTTGAGGGACGGAGTCCCTCATGGGTTTTAAGGGCAACGCCCTTAACATCTCTTTTTTCAAAGGCGAACATAGTTCGCCCTAACGGTAGTTCATTGGGAATTTCGTAATTCGCATCAATAATCTTCCCTTAATTAGTCACGAGCGAAACTTTTGAGCTTCTTGTGGAAGTTTAATCTTAAAAATTTCTTGCGGTAATATTTTCAACTCATATATTTTGCTTTCTAAACAAATAATTATAGTGAGAGAATTATTTGTTTGAAGGAGGCGTTCTATATGGATAGGCTTGATGAAAATACGGCGTGGCTGAACTTTACTTCAACAGGCAAGGTTGAAGATTATCTTATTTATTGTACGGAAAAATATTCTAACTCATCAGGTGATACACAATATGAGGATACAGACAAAGGGACTTATTCTGACAGAGCAGAGCGTTGGAGAGAGCGATAAGCTCGTTACTGTGCTTACTGAAAGTGACGGTATTATTCGCTGCTTTGCTAAGAATGCAAAAAATATAAAATCTAATCTTTGCGTCGGAACACAATCTCTTTGCTATTCCCGTCTTTCTATCTTTAAGGGACGGGATAAATACATAATTGACCAAGCTGAGTCTTTGAGCGTGTTTTATGAATTGAGGCTCGATATAGAAAAGCTTGCACTTGCTCAATATTTCTGCGAATTGATGATAAATATTGTTCCAGAGGGTGCGGAAACTGTTCCTTACCTTAGATTGATATTGAATTCACTTTATTTTGTCGCAAATGGAAAGCGTCCTATGCCGCTTATAAAGGCAGTTTTTGAGCTTAGACTTTTGTCACTTGCAGGCTTTATGCCAAATTTAGTATGCTGTGATAAGTGTAAAATATACGAATCTAAGATTATGTATTTTTCTAAGGCGGAGGGAACATTGCTTTGCGATTCGTGCTATAAGGGTGAGGAAAATTATATCCCGCTTAGTATAGGAGCTTTGACTTCTATGCGTCATAGTATTTATGCAGATTTTGAAAAGATTTTCTCTTTTAATGTTACAGGTACGGCTTTACAGGAATTTTCCTGTGCCGCTGAACAATATTTAATATATACAGTTGGCAGACACTTTGCATCGCTTGATTTCTATAATACTATGAAATCATAATTTGAAATTTTGAACTGCTTTATTTGAGGATTTGATAATATATGGAAAATAAATTTTATAAATGTCTTGAGCTTGACAAAATACTTTTACTTCTTGCGGACGAAACCTCTATTGAGCGTTCAAGAGAAGCCGCTTTAGCACTTGAGCCATCAAGCGGTTTATTTGAGGCGAATGAGCTTCTTGCCGAAACAAATGACGCACATATGCTTGTTGGGCGTTTTGGTACACCGTCATTCGGAACTGTTCGTGATATGACTAATGCTATCCGCAGAGCACAGGCTGGTGCGGTTCTGAATACTCTTGAGCTTCTTAGAATTGCGGAGCTTCTCAGAGTTATCCGCTCTCTTGAGGAATGGCGTAAGAAAAGTGCCTCTATCGAAACTAAACTCGATATGAGGTTTAATATGCTTGCTCCTAATAAGTATCTTGAAACTAAGATTACAACATCTATTCTTTCAGAAGATGAAATTGCGGATACGGCATCACATAATTTGCAGGATATTCGCAGAAAAATTTCTATTGCATCTTCTAAGGTAAGAGAAAGGCTTGATAAGATTATACACAGTGCATCTTATCAGAAATTTTTGCAGGATTCGATTGTTACTATTCGTGGCGGAAGATTTGTTATTCCAGTAAAGGCAGAATTCAGAAGCTCTGTTCCCGGACTTGTACATGATACCTCGGCGAGTGGTGCGACAGTCTTTATCGAGCCTATGGGAGTTGTTGAGGCTAATAATGATATTAGGATTTTACGTTCTAAAGAACAGGCCGAAATCGAAAGAATACTTGCAAATCTTTCTGCGGAAATAGGTGCTTATGCGGATTCTATGTGCAAGAGCTATGATATTCTTGTGCAGCTTAATCTTATCTTTGCTAAGGCAAATCTTGCATATAAGATGAAAGCAACTGCACCAATACTTAATGCGGACGGAAGAATTAAAATAAAAAAGGCTCGTCACCCACTCATTGACCCTGAAAAAGTTGTTGCGACCGATATTGAGCTTGGAACAAGCTTTGATACGCTTGTAATTACAGGCCCGAATACGGGTGGTAAGACGGTTACGCTTAAAACTATCGGTCTTTTTTCGCTTATGGCTATGTGTGGTCTGATGATTCCTGCATCGGATAATAGTGAACTTTCTGTTTTTGATGATGTTCTTGCAGACATTGGCGATGAACAGAGTATTGAGCAGTCGCTTTCGACTTTCTCTGCTCATATGACTATGATAATTCAGATTTTAAAGAGAGCGAATGACCGTTCTCTTGTACTTATAGACGAGCTTGGTTCGGGAACTGACCCTGCCGAGGGTGCGGCTCTTGCAACAGCCATTCTGGAAAGGCTTCGTTCTATGGGTGTAAGGCTTGCCGCAACAACTCACTATGACGAAATTAAGCGTTTCGCACTTGAAACAAATGGTGTTGAAAACGGTTGTTGTGAATTTGATATTAAGACTTTAAGACCAACTTACAGACTTTTGATTGGTATGCCTGGTAGGTCGAATGCCTTTGCTATTTCTAAAAGTCTGGGTATAGATGATGAGATTATTCTTCGTGCGGAAGAGCTTGTTTCACAAGAGAATACTCGCTTTGAGGAGGTCGTCAAAAAGCTTGAGGACAGCAGAAGTGTTCTTGAAGAAAAGCTTATTGAAGCCGAAAATACTAAGCGTGAGTCTGAACAAATTCTAAAAGAAGCCAATGAAAAGGCTGAACGCATAGAAAAAGACGCAAAAAATGAGCTTGACCTTGCAAAGGCTCAGGCTGGAAACATTGTGCAAAAGGCAAGAGCACAAGTATATGCCCTTCTTGATGAACTTGAGGCTGTTAAGAAAAAGCAGAATGTTACTGCTGAGGATAAGGCAAAGCTAAAGGCCGGTATTAGAAATATGGAAAATGATGCCGACCCTATCGAACGCAGAAAAAATGATGAGTATGTTCTGCCAAGAAAGCTGAAAAAGGGCGATAATGTTCTTATATTTGACATAGATAAAAAGGGAATTATTCTTGATATTGACGAAACTGCTCAGAATGCCTTAGTTCAGGCGGGAATTGTCAAAATGCGTGTTGAGTTTTCTAATCTTAGACTTCTCAAGGAGGATACAGTTAAAAAGCCTATCCGCAAATCGACAAGAACTGTTAAGACTGATGTCAGCCGTACAGCCTCAACAGAAGTTGATGTGCGAGGTCAGACCGCTATGGAGGCGATTATGTCCGTTGATAACGCAATAGACTCTGCTATACTTATGAACTTGAACACTTTGACTATTATTCACGGAAAGGGTACGGGAGTTCTTCGCAAGGAAATTCAGGCACACCTTAAAAAGCACCCCTCAATCCGTTCATATCGTCTTGGAACATATGGCGAAGGCGATGCAGGCGTTACCATTGCGGAGTTGAAATAGTTTTAATAGTGTGGGTTTGATAATAGCTGTTAGTTCTTAATATAGCTTTCAGGGAACCCCCTGCGAGGGTTCCCTACGAAAAACATTCCTTTGGAATGTTTTTCTACCCTCCTGCGCTTTGAGAAGGATAAAGAATTTCGCTCTCTGCGGAGAGCGACCAAAGGCTCTGCCTTTGGAAACTGCAAGCTTTTGAAAAAGCTTGAGCAAAACTTTTAATTTTTATCGAACGCATTTAATAATATTTTATTGGATTTGGGGAGAGATGATGAGCATTGAAAACAACAAAAAATAAGCACATATTATTGAAATCAATTATTATAACAATCATTAGCCTTATAGTTATGGGGCTTATATTTTGTATGGTATGCGTTCTTCTTGCTATGCAGGACCCATATAAGGAGAAATATTCTACAACGGATACTGTTGAAATAAATGCTGACCTTGTTGCAGATATAGCCGAAGCTGCTGTTTTTGGCAAGGCTTATACAGCCTATGACCAAGAAGTTAATTCATACATAAGAAAGAGCGTAGACTCTAAGAGTGAGTCTAAGATAAAAGACCTTGCGGTTTATTTTCACGATGAAAATAAGGCTGATATTTATGGCAGAGTTAATTTGAATATACCTCAGCTTAATTATAGCGGTGATTTCGGCGTATATTGCGAGGCGGAATTTAATCTTGATAAATCTCAGAAAATACTTGAGGTTACTTTGTCAAATACCAAGCTTGGTATGCTTCCTATTCCAGATTCTATGCTTGGAGATATTCTTAAAAAAACATTTGCAGATAAGATTAAATGCAAAAAAAATATGCTCCAGCTTCCTGTTTCTCTTGAAACTACCGTTGAAGGTATAGATTTGAAGGTTTCGCTTGAAGAATTTATTCCGGAGGAGGGGAGTGTTACATTAAAATCTAATAAGATTCTTGCTGATACGCTTGATTCTGCATCAGATAAGGCTAAGGAATGGATTATTGAACACAAAAAACAGCTTAGAGAATATGGAGATGATATGGCACAGTGGCTTGATGATAACAAAGATAAGCTTGATGAGTATGAAAGCAAGGCTGAAGAATGGGTAGAACAAAATAAGGATACTATCTCAGAATATGGCAAAAAGCTTGAAAGATGGGCAAGTGAAAATTCTGGAACAGTGTCTGAATATAGCGATAAGGCTAAAAATTGGCTTGAGGAACAATTTTGGTGATGAGGTGAAAAAAATTGTATTTTGAAAAAATTATTGAAAAGTTTAGTGCTTTAAATGAAGTAGAAGCAATTGCTCTTGGAGGCTCAAGAGCGACAGGTGCAAATGATAAGAAATCTGATTATGATATTTATGTATATACAACTGATGAAATATCTGTAAGTACTAAAAGAGATATTCTGAGCGAATGCTGTGATATTATGGAAATATCAAATCACTATTGGGAGCTTGAGGATAATTGCATTATGAAGGACGGCATAGAGATTGATATAATTTATCGCTCTATCGACAGAATGAGCAGTTTTATCGGAGAGGTTGTTGAAAAGCATACTGCTCTAAACGGTTATACAACCTGCTTCTGGCATAATGTGGTTACTTGTAAGGTGCTTTTTGACCGAAACGGAAGATTACAGGCTATGAAGGAACGCTTTACTGTTCCATATCCACAAGAGCTTAAAAAGAATATTATTAAAAGAAATATGAATTTATTGAGTGGCTGTCTGCCTTCGTATGATAAGCAAATTGCTAAAACTATGGCAAAAGGGGATTTTGTCAGCGTAAATCATAGGTTGGCGGCATTTCTTGAAAGCTATTTTGATATAATTTTTGCTTTGAATGAAAAGACGCACCCAGGCGAAAAGCGACTTGTAGAGATGGCAAAAAAGCAATGTGAGATTTTGCCAAAGGACTTTGAAGAAAATCTTGATGAGCTTTTTAAGGCTATGTATACGGAAAATATGAACGAGGTTATAAAAAGAATTTATTCTGAATTGAAATTAGTTGTTGATAAAAATTTATAATTGTTACAAGAATTGATTGACTGCTATAAATCCCTTGATAAATCGTTTTCAACAGCTTATAACTTTCCATAAGAATTATACAGATAATGCTTTACATAATTACGAAAAAGTGATAGAATTAACTAAACGCAGTATGTCAGTGGCATAGCTATGTGCGACTGGTTTCGGAAAAATAGAATAATTTAGTTCCGCTGCCAACGCTTGAAATATTTTAGTACAGCGTTGATTATTTCTTTATAAACTCAAAGGAGGAAATTCCAATGGCAAGAAAAATGAAAACAATGGACGGTAATAATGCTGCCGCTCATGTAGCGTACGCTTTCACGGATGTTGCTGCAATCTATCCAATTACTCCATCATCAGTTATGGCTGATGAAACAGACAAGTTCTCCGCAGCAGGTCGTAAGAACCTTTTCGGCAGAGAAGTTCAGGTTACAGAAATGCAGTCTGAGGGTGGTGCGGCAGGTGCTGTTCATGGCTCACTCGCAGCAGGTGCTTTGACAACAACCTTTACTGCTTCTCAAGGCCTTTTGCTGATGATTCCTAATATGTATAAGATGGCTGGCGAGCTTATGCCGAGCGTTATTCATGTTTCTGCTCGTGCTCTTACAAGCCATGCTCTCTCAATCTTTGGCGACCATTCAGATATTTATGCTTGCCGTCAGACTGGCTATGCTATGCTATGTTCAAATAACCCACAAGAGGTTATGGACCTTTCTGCTGTTTCTCATCTTTCAGCAATTAAGGGCAGAGTTCCTTTCCTTAACTTCTTTGATGGTTTCCGTACATCTCACGAGATTCAGAAGATTGAAGTCTGGGATTATGAGGACCTCGGCGATATGCTCGATTGGGACGCTGTTGAGGCTTTCCGTCGCCGTGCATTGAACCCTGAGCATCCTGTAATTCGTGGCACAGCTCAGAATGATGATATTTTCTTCCAGGCTCGTGAAGCTTGTAATGTATATTATGATAAGATTTCTGATGTTGTTGTTGACTATATGAATCAGGTCAACGCAAAAATCGGTACAGACTATAAGCCATTCAACTATTATGGTGCTCCTGACGCAGAGAGAGTTATCATTGCTATGGGTTCTGTCTGTGACGCAACAGAAGAGGTTGTTGATTATCTTAACGCAGCAGGCGATAAGGTTGGTCTTATCAAAGTAAGACTTTACAGACCTTTCGTTGCTAAGTATCTTCTTGATGTTATTCCTGATACTGTTAAGTCTATCTCTGTTCTTGACAGAACAAAAGAGCCTGGTTCTATCGGCGAACCACTTTATCTTGATGTTCTTGCAGCACTTCAGGGCTCTAAGTTTGGTATGGTTCCTGTTTATACAGGTCGTTATGGCTTAGGCTCTAAGGATACAACTCCTGGCGATATTGTTGCTGTTTATAGAAATATGGAAACAGACGAGCCAAAAAGACGCTTTACAATCGGCATTGTTGATGATGTTACACATCTCTCTCTTGATGTTAAGGAAAATCCTGACACAACTCCTGCTGGTACAAGCTCTTGTAAGTTCTGGGGTCTTGGTGCTGACGGTACAGTTGGTGCAAATAAGAACTCCATTAAGATTATCGGCGACCACACAGATATGTATGCACAAGGTTACTTCGCATACGACTCTAAGAAGTCTGGCGGTCTTACAGTTTCTCACCTTCGTTTCGGACATCAGCCAATTAAATCAACTTACTATATCAGTAAGGCAGACTTCGTAGCTTGCCATAACCCATCTTATGTTGATAAGTATGAAATGGTTGAAGACCTTAAAGAGGGCGGAAGCTTCCTCCTCAACTGCCCATGGAGTGACGAAGAGCTTGAAGAAAGACTCCCTGGCAAGATGAAGAGAATTATTGCTGAAAAGAATATTAACTTCTATACTATTGATGGTATTGATATTGGTAAGGAAATCGGTCTTGGCGGAAGAATCAATACAGTTCTTCAGGCTGCATTCTTTAAGATTGCCGGCATCATTCCTGAGGAAGATGCAAAGCAGTATATGAAGGACGCTGCTACAAAGTCATATAGCAAGAAGGGCGAAAAGATTGTTGCTATGAACCACGCTGCTATTGACAAGGGTATGGAAAGCTTCCACAAGGTTAATGTTCCTGAAGCTTGGAAAACTGCTGAAGATAACAGAGTTGATACTCCTGCAACAGGCGATAGAGCTGATGTTGTTGAGTATGTAAATTCTATCCTCAAGCCAGTAAACGCATATCAGGGCAACAAGCTTCCTGTTTCTGTATTCTCAAATCATGTTGACGGTACAGCTCCACAGGGTTCTGCTGCCTATGAAAAGAGAGGCATTGCTGTTGATGTTCCTGAATGGAATCCTGCAAATTGCATTCAGTGTAACTTCTGCTCACTCGTCTGCCCACACGCTGTAATTCGCCCTGTAATTATGAGCGACGAAGAGCTTGCAGCTGCTCCTGCAAACACAAAGTCTAAGCCTGCAACAGGTCTTGCTGGCTTCAACTTCTCTATGACAATTTCTACCCTCGACTGCACAGGCTGTGGCTCTTGCACACAGGTTTGCCCAGGTATGAAGGGTAATAAGGCTCTCACAATGCAGTCTATCGACTCACAGCGTCCACAACAGGCGGTATTCGATTACGGCAGAACTATTGAGCCAAAGCCAGAGGTTGCCGCTAAGTTTAAGGAAACTACTGTTAAGGGCAGCCAGTTCAAGCAGCCACTCCTTGAGTTCTCTGGTGCTTGTGCAGGTTGTGGTGAAACACCTTATGCAAAGCTTGCTACACAGCTCTTTGGTGACAGAATGTTCATTGCTAATGCAACAGGCTGTTCTTCAATCTGGGGCGGTTCTGCACCGGCAACTCCATACACAGTAAACCACAAGGGCTTTGGTCCTGCTTGGCATAACTCACTCTTTGAGGATAATGCTGAGTTCGGTTTCGGTATGACACTTGCACAGAATGCTATTCACGACAGACTCAAAGAGAATGTTGAAAAGATTGCAGAGCTTTCTTCTGATGAGGAGGTTAAGGCAGCAGTTGCTAAGTATGTTGATACTCTTACAGATTCAAAGGCAAGCAGAGAGGCTACTGACGCTCTTATCGAAAAGCTTGAAGTAGTTGCTGGCGGTGACGGTGAGGCTGCTGAGCTTGCTAAGAAGACACTTATTGATAAGGATTCCCTCGCTAAGAAGTCTATGTGGATATTCGGTGGCGATGGCTGGGCATATGACATCGGCTTCGGTGGTCTTGACCATGTTATCGCAAGTGGTAAGAATGTAAATATCCTTGTATTCGATACAGAGGTTTATTCAAATACTGGTGGTCAGGCTTCTAAGGCTACACCTGTTGGCTCTGTTGCACAGTTTGCCGCAATAGGTAAATCAACAAAGAAGAAGGACCTCGCAGCTATCGCAATGAGCTATGGCTATGTATATGTTGCACAGGTAGCTATGGGTGCTGACTATAATCAGTGCGTAAAGGCATTCGCAGAGGCTGAAAGCTATAACGGACCTTCAATCATTATCGCTTATGCTCCTTGTATCAACCACGGTATTAAGGGCGGTATGGGCATTTCTCAAATCGAGGAAAAGAAGGCTGTTGCTGCTGGCTACTGGAATATCTTCCGTTTCGACCCAAGACTTGCAGATGAGGGCAAGAATCCATTTATGCTCGATGGCAAGGCTCCAAGCGAAAGCTATCGTGACTTCATCATGGGTGAGGTTCGTTATAACTCTCTTACTCGTTCTTTCCCAGAGCGTGCCGAGGAGCTTTTTGAAAAGGCTGAAAAGGTTGCCGCTGAGAAGTATGAGCATCTCGAAAAGCTTGCTGGTAAATAATCAGTAAATTGGCTTTCAGAGTTAAATTTATACGCATATAATCTGAATATATAAAACGGGACTGTTATAGCAATCTGGCTATGACAGTCCTTATTTATATATCTTAATATTACAAGAATTAAAAGGAGTATAGAAAGTATGATTATAGAAAAATCTTTTTTTGATAGATTGAAACAAATTTATTCGGTTGAAGAATTTTGTGGTTATACTGATGAAGATATTGATTATATAAAGGGCTTGTTTGGAAATATTCCGAAAGCTTTGGAGGAGTATTATAGAAAGGCTGGCAGGACTGAGGCTTTTCAGCGTGTTCAGGATACTTGGCTTTTGCCAGAACATTTCCAAAAATGGAAGTGGACACAAGAATCGGAGTATATGATTCTATTAAATGAAAATCAGGGTGTTTGTCGTGCTGGAATTAAGCGTGAGAACTTGACTTTGGATAATCCTCCTGTATATGTAACAGATGATGATAAAAGCTGGGTTTTGTGTGCAGATACAGTAAGTGAGTTTTTATCTGCGGCTCTTGCATATGAAGCAGTGTTTGCATTTGAATTTTGTTCAGATGATATTTATGAATTAACTGGAGAGGAATTTTCTTTGATTGAATCTCGACTTGAAAAATATCCATTTGAACTGAAAAACTGGATTGATGTAAATATTAAGCTATATTATAATGACAGCGACAATTTGCTTGCTGTTTTATACGGAAATGATGATGACTATTTTCAGATGTTTTATGGTGCTTCAAGCCAACAGGGATACGAGAAACTTTTTGATTCAATCGGTGACATCGGAGATGAAATGTGAAAAGCTATAATATAGTTTTTTATATTGATTTTTATGCAGATTACAGAATATAATCGTACTATGGTTTTTGAACCTTCTATGAAAGGATTTTAGTTTTATTAGCAGAAACACCAGTGATATTTATAAATAGGAGGTTTTATTTATGACTGCTAAGACTGCACAAATAGCTGAAATGATTGATATGCTTCCAGATAAAGAAATTGAGGAAGCAGAGCAAAGCGGATATATTTCCTCTAATGAGATTGACTGGGATAATCTTGACAAGATAGTTTAAAAAATGCTGTAAAAAGCAGTATTTTTTAGAGCGGTAGACTTCGGTCTGTCGCTTTTTCTTTGTTTATCGGGAGCGAAATTATACCGCTCTCGGCTTTACTGGAGGTAAGGGGGCAGGCTAAAAAGTTTCCGCAAAGGTATAGCCACATAGGGTGGCTCTGTTCTATGAAAAAAAATTCCTTTTATTTTTAAAATCTTCAGTTGCTCATATTTTATTACATTAAAGCGACAAACCTTTTTTGTATAGCTGTCTTAAATATTACATATTGCGTGTAAATAGCGTGTGGTTAATCGTGTGAATGTTTGTATGGTCACAGACTTTAAGCTATTGTTATTGTAATAGTAGACAAATCGACTTTTTCACGCATAAAAAAATCAAGCCCACTTCTGAAGAAAGGCTTGATTAAGCAGTTAAGTTTACTGCGAATATACGCATATTCAAACGCGTGAAAATAACTTAAAACAGAAAATGCCCCGCACGCGTAATGCGTGTCGAGGCACTCGACTGGAGCTGATAGGCAGGCTCGAACTGCCGACCTCATCCTTACCAATGTTATTTGTACCGTTTTGTGATGTTTTGCAATGTGTAGAAAATGGCTTGTTTATGCGGTTTTTATACTGTTATAATGATGTAAACCTTTTTAATTTCAATAAAATAAAGACCAAGTAAAGACCAAATAAAGACCAAAAATAAAAGCTACTCTTACAAGTAGCCTTTATTTTATGCCTTTTTAAGTTGTAAATCACTTACAATATTGCCGAGGGTATCACCTGCCACCCTGTCGGCTTCCTCTATGGCGTGAACATATCTATTTGTTGTGGTTATTTGAGCGTGTCCCAGTCGAGCAGATACATTCTTGATATTAGCACCGCTCACGAGTAGTAAGGTTGCCGAAGTGTGTCGGAGTGCGTGGAACTTCTTGTGCGGTAGTCCGTTTCTTTTCAGGAAGTCAGAAAACATAAGTGTTGGCGAAGTTGGATATATAACGCTTCCGTCACTTTGGATAAATACCCAGTTAGCACCTTTCCAAGCTGTGCCGAGCTTTAAGCGTATTTCCGCCTGTTGTGCCTGCCAACGCTTCAATAGCTTTATGCAGTATTCAGGAATAGCCACTTTTCGGCTTTCGTGTGTCTTTGTGTCCTTAGTCTGAATAGGTTTACCCTTGATTTTATAAAGGCTTTTACTGATGTGTATAGACCGCTCATTGAAATTTATATCCGACCATTCGAGAGCGGCAAGCTCTCCACGCCTGCAACCTGTATTTATTGCAAGGTGTATAAGAACCTGAAACATAAGCGATTCGTTATCAAGGCATTGTAGCATTTCTGCAAGCTCTTCCTTGCTATATATTTCTGTTGTCTGCTCTCCCATTGCGGGGAGCTTTATTTTTTGGCTATCAGCAGGATTTGAAGCTATAAGCTCAAGCCTGTAAGCATTGTGCAGAATAGACTGAAGTATAACATAGTAACGGCGTACTGTCGCAGGTTTATAGGGCTTTCCCTTGCCGTCAAGGCGGTATTCTCCCGAAGTAAGAGCATTAACGAATTTCTGAATGTGCAGGGGCTTAATATCCTTTAATTTCAGATGACCGAGAGCGGGGATAATTAGTTCTCGAATAATACGCTTATAATTCGCAAGCGTGGTTACTGAAATCTCACCCTGAACATTTTCGAGGTATTGGGGAATGAAGTCCGCAAGCCTAAGACTTCCGCAGGCTGAAACTGTTCCATTTTGTACCCGTTCTTCAAAAAGCGTTGCCTGCTTTTTGACTTCCTTTTCAATCTGTCTTGCAGTCATTCCGCTATCGGGCTTCCAAGTCATAGACTGAACTAATTGCTTTCCGCTCACATCATAGCCACAAGATACCCTTATACGGTAGCTGTCACCTCTTTTGGTTATCGTTGCCATTGCTTTCACCGTCCTTTAATGGTTTTGCAAATTCAATTTCGTCTATTAACTTTGTTTTATTATACTTAATTACACTTTCTTGATTTAAGCCACTATTGGCATATATATTAAATTTAGTCTCCCAATCTGTTGGGGCATATAAAGCAGAAAATTCTTTTATAAACAAATCAAACATAGAAGAAGCCTCGGAAATTAAAATATTCCTAAATTCTATATTATTTATGATATGCAGTTGTCTTTTTTCAAACTCTTTATTACTTTTAAGAAAAAAATAAGCTTGCATTATAACCTCATCATTTACATTTGCAGTACCTTTACATTTCAGATTTGCTATTTGCTCCATATGTTTCAGTAATTCTAAAGATTCATACGCAAATAATTTGCTTAAGCAAAAGTTTATTATGTCAATTTTAAATACATAGTTACATTTGGACGCAAAAAATGTATTTTTTTCTTGTGATAATAATTTTAAGTTCTCGATAGCTTCATTAGAAAGCCCTGTTTCTTTATTTATACTTACATTTTCTGTTGCTATACCCTTAAGCAGATAATCGCAAGTAACACTATAATAATCAGCAAGTAATAGCAAAACATCAATATCAGGCTTTCTCTTACCCTTTTCGTAATATTCAAGACTTGCTCGAGATATTCCTATATCGTCTGCCACCTCTTGTCTTTTTTTGCCTGCCTTTTCTCTTAATTCAACTAATCTGTCTGCAAATGTTGCCATAATGCCACCCCTAAAGATAAACTGTAATTTTTGTTGCTTTTATAAAATATGGCAACAAAAATGTTGACTTTAATTAATTGTTGCTGTATAATTAAATTAACAACAATCATCATTTAAATAATATACCTTGATGATGACTTTGTCAATATATTTTGAAAGGAAGTTTTTTATGTGCAATCAAGACATCAGACAATACGCAAAAAAGGCAGGTGTAAGGCTTTGGGAAGTAGCCGAGTTCTTAGGTATATCAGACCCGACAATGACGCGCAAGCTCCGCCACGAGCTAAACGACAGCGAAAAAAGCCGTATTATGTCAATTATTGACGAACTGGCAAAAAAAGAAACCGCTTGAGGTGCGGGAACACCTCAAACGGCAAGTAAGAACGAACAGAAAGCAAAAAAATCCGCTCTCGGTTATATTTTAACATTCGGGAGCGGTTTTGTAAATCTTAAAATTGAAAGGATTGACTAAAAAAATTATGGAAAACAATACATCAGCCTATAAAAATTACATACCACAAGTAGAAACTTATACCGTTCCCAAAGTTATAGGCATTAAGCAAGCCGCCGCTGAATTTGGCATATCTGAGTATGCTATCCGCCGTTGGATAAAGTCGGGACAGCTCCCAGTAATAACCTGTGGCAAGCGTTTTCTTGTAAATTGCACTGTGCTTTCTAAGTTTTTAGAAAACGGCTCTCGCTTTCAGGCTGACAAGCCTAAGCCTGTTGCTATTGATGATAAGGGGCAAATATATTCCGCTCTCGATATGACCGCACAACGCAAGCATAGCGGCAAAATCAGACCTATTTATTAAGGCGGTGTCAGCTTGAGTTACAACAATATACCACAAGAAATAAAGATAGTAAATCAATGGGTGGCAAGAACCAACAAAATCCCTATATCTCCTATAACTTTATGTGGGGCTAATTCTGTTGATAATAGGACGTGGGGAGACTTTGAACAGGTAATATCTGCAAATGGCAAGCCCTGCACCTATAAAGACCTAAAAACTAAAGAGCTAAAAAATGGTGTAGTAAATGGCATAGGTTTTGTATTTGCACCGCCCTACTGTGGCATTGATATAGACCATTGCGTAGATAAAAATACAGGCGAAATATGTTCAGAAGCACTTGATATTATAGCTATTATGGATAGCTATACTGAGTTTTCACCAAGCGGAACAGGCTTTCATATTATCTATAAAGGCGAAATTCATAGCGATTGGCGAAAGAAAATCGCAAATGCTCTTGGTGAGGGGATACACCTTGAAATGTACCAAAAAGGCAGATATTTCACTATTACAGGCGATGTATACGAAAATCACACAGATATAAGAGAAGCTGAAAATGCCGCTCAAACCGTATATAAAGCATATGCGGAAGTAAATAAAAATAGAATTGAAACAACAAAAATTAGACCGCTGCCGTCCTATAATAATTCAAGTCTTAGTGATAATAGGATAGTAGAGCTTGCGACAAAGAGCAACGAGGCTTTTCCCGCTTTATGGCGTGGTGACTTTGGGAACTACGGTAGTCAGTCGGAAGCCGACCTTGCTTTGTGCAATATCCTTGCTTTCTATGCGGACGGGAGTACACAAGTTGATAATTTATTCAGGCAATCGGGCTTTATGCGTGAGAAGTGGGACGAGAAGCACGGGGCTAAAACCTACGGCGAAATCACTATTGAAAAGGCTATCAATAATCAAAAAAGCCATTATGACCCGAACTATTACCGCTCTCGTGCAGTTGATGACTTCAAAATAGAAATATTAAACGGCAAGCAAGACAACGAAGCTCTGTTCTCAATGCTTACCTATGACGAAATACGAAAGTATAAAATAGACGATATAGGCACAGCGGACTTCTTTTCAAGGCTTGTGAATAATAAACTATGCTATGTATCCGAATATAATAAGTTCTTTGCATATGACGGTAAAAGGTGGAAATCGGACGATAAAAAGGACAGTAGAGCGGGTAAGCTGTTAATGAAGTTTGTGAGAGCGGCGCAGGCTGTTATACCTGAACAAGGCTTTTTCGAGGTTGAACTCCCAACAGAAGAGGACGGAAAGCCTATACCTATAAATGAATTGACCGAGGAGCAATTAGCGATTATCGAAAATGGAGATAAACTTGAAAAAATCGCCAACTCTTACCGAAATTATTACAATGGTTTAGGCAATGCAAATGCAAGAGAGCGACTTCTTAAAGATGTGCGAAAAATATTATCACAATCAATAAACAAATTTGATAATAATAGCAAATTGCTTAACTGTCTGAATGGTACCTATAACCTTGAAACTGGAGAACTTCAACCCCATAGAGCCGAAGATTATATAACTATGCTTGCAAATGTAGAATATAATTCCCAAGCTAAAAATGAACGATTCGACCGCTTTATTCAGGAGATAACCGAAAACGATTTTGAAAAGGCGGAAATACTCGGCGAACTTTTAGGATATACTCTTGCGGGCAATCCAAAAGAGGAATGTTTCTTTGTTGCTTTAGGTACTACCACAAGAAATGGAAAAGGTACTTTATTTAATACATTTATGGAGCTTATGGGAGACTATGCCGCTCAAATTGCTTTTGAAACAATAGCCAGAACCAACAACACCAAGGACGGCTCAAGGGCTACTCCTGATATAGCAAGATTAAAGGGCGTACGCTATGTTTTAGCGAATGAACCTGATAAGGGAAGTTGCTTTGATGAAGCTTTAATAAAGCAACTTACAGGCAACGACCGAATAGCAGGCCGCCCTTTATATGGTGATATTATTGAATATACGCCCCAATTCGTGATTATTATAACTGCTAACAGTATGCCAAGTATAGCCGATAGTAGTATTTTTGAGAGCGATAGAATTAAGATAATTAAATTTAATCATCATTTTGGCGAAAACGAACGAGATACAAGCCTAAAAGCACAGCTTAAAGAACCAACTGCAAAGAGTGCTATTCTTAATTGGGCATTGGCAGGCTATCATAGATATATAGAGCGTGGAGCTTTAAAAAACAGCTCTGAAATGCTTGATACTATAAAGACCGTCAAGCACGATAACGACTATATCCAGCAATTCTTAGATGAAAGGCTTATACTGCACGACCCCACAGACAGGCACGCTCCTAAGCTGACAGTTAAAAATATCAGGCTTAATTATAGTTATTGGGCGAATGATATGGGTATTAAGCCAATGGGTACAAAGCTTTTTAAAGAGGAACTCAAAAAGCATAATGTTACTATCATTACTTCTCATAAACAGGACGCAATAAAAGGAACATTTAAAACAGAAGAATTTCTCACAGAGAATTATTAATAATAAAAAAGGGAAAAGAGGGGAAAGTGGGAAAAACGACCCCTATTTTTACAAGTTTTATATTACGGCATATACGGAAAAATTTTTTTGATAATTTATTATATATATTATAAAGGTTGTAAAAACTACCCCCGAAAATCCTCTTTTCCCTTTTTTTCCCCTCTGTGGGCAATCAAAAGAAAGGACTATAATGAATCAGTTATTTTATAATTTTATGGCAGACTTTAAGACTAAGTCGGGAGCGGATAGGCACCAGTGCTTTCAGATACCAACAATTTCAGTAAGAGATGACGAAGAAGCGGTACAAGCACTAAGCGAATATTTAAAACATTGTGGTTATATTCCTATTGCTATTGTAGAAGTAAGTGGCAACTTGAGTATGCAAGACTTACAAAATATTCAAGACGGAAAAAATCTGCCCCAAAACTTTAAGATAAAGAAAGTTGGAGAAATATAAAAAGCCGCTCCCGCAGATAATCAGCAGGAACAGCCCCATAGTGTGATTATATTATATCATAGTGGGGAGCGGTTTTCAATGGATAAGCAGACGAATGAACAGCTTGCGGCGGCAATTCAGAAGGGGCAAACAGACCTACTCCCCTTACTGTGGGAACAGACTGAAAAGCTTATTAAAATGCTGATTATGCGATTTATAAAAAATAAACGCCTGCCGAATAGCATAGATTCAGAAGATTTACTTCAATGCGGATATTTTGCTTTATTGAGAGCGGTTAAAGCCTATAAACCTGATGAAAGGTATAAGTTCAATAGCTACCTTGAATTTCATATCAGGAATGTTATTCGTGATGAGCTTATACATATCGGACGAATACAGGAATTTTCATATAACAAGACCGTTTCAGGGCTTGATGATGAAATAGAGCTAATAGAGCTTATGGAAGATGAAAACGCCGAGGAAAGCATTTATACACATTCAGAGTTAAGCGATACGCAACGCATAGTCATAGAAGCCCTTGAGGAGCTACCTCCGAACATCAAGGAAGTTATATATCTTCACTATTTTAAGGGCCTGAGTTATGGAGATATAGCAACACTAAACGGTTATTCTACAAGCTATGCAAATTCATTAGGACGGAACGGGCTAAGGCTTTTGAGGAAAAATAGACAGCTCAGAAAGATATATTTTGAGATGTGCGAACATTCGTTTGTATCATTTAGGAATTATAGGTTCAGATATTCTCCAGAATACTTTGAAGCAATCCGCAGAATAGAGGAAATCGAAAAAGCAGAAATAAAGTATCTTACATACGGCAAGCGTGAAGCCCGCAGGCGGTTAATTATGTTACAAGCCGAGCAGGAATACATAAAGAAAGGATAATTTTAAATGACAGAAAATATAAATATTTGGAAATTAAACCGAGGAATTAGAAAGGCAAAGAAAAGTCTTGAGCGTAAGCATAAAGATGAATTTATACCATATAGAGCAAGTCTTAGGCTTATGTGTGAAAAATATGCAATGCCTGAATATTTTACCCCTATTCGCAATAGAATTTATAATGAAGCGGACAAAAACGAGCTAAAAATGGACTATATTTACATTAGCTTAAATGACCTTGAAGATATATATTTAGACAGCACAAGCATAATTGCTTTTTGGGATATTCTCAAAGGTTATTTTGACATAGAGTTTTTAAAAGAATTCAGGCATTGGTTATCATCTATGAATAATGAGGAAAAATTCTACTGGGATTTTACCAAAGCAATAAAAACAGCGAAAATATCTCAGCTTGAAGAGCATAAACAAGCGTATGAAAAATATAATAAGGTAAATAAAACTGATATGTGTAACAGGCTTTTAGCTATTGTAAATTCTGAAATTGACCGCCGAAAACTGTTCAAGCTCATAAAGCTTTAATATTTCAGCACAGCTCTTTTATAGGGCTGTGTTTTCTTTTCCGCTCTCAAATTATTGGAATATATTGGAGTATGTTGGAGTATGTTGGAGTATGAGAGCGGTATAGTTTAGTTCAGTTTTTAATCGAACCAAGAGCGAACCAAGAGCCAAGCTCCAGGATTGAAGCCGTGAGGAAGCCGAGAGATAAAGCCTTGCTCCTCATTTTTGGGGAGCGAAAATCAGTTTTTACACAGAAATACTAACTATAGAATAGCTCTATTTTGCCCAGAATTGCCCTGTAACACATTTTATTCCGATTTTCATATAATTTTTACTTTCTGAACATATCAAGCCGTTTGTGAGGCTTTAAAGCCAAATTATAAATAAGTGCAAGTCTTGAAAATAAATGGCGTTTTTTCGTACAACTTCATAAATAAGCATAAGTCTTGTAAATAAAAGGAGTTTTTTCCACAGAACAGAGCCGCCCGATGTGGCTATACCTTTGCGGAAACTTTTCAGCCTGCCCCTTACCTCCAGTAAAGCCGAGAGCGGTATAATTCCGCTCCCAATAAACAAAGAAAAGAGCGACAAGCCGAAGCTTACCGCTCTTAAAATACTGCATTTTACTACATTTTTTAAACTATCTTTTCAAGATTATCCCAGTCAATCTCATTAGCGGAAATATATCCGCTTTGCTCTGCTTCCTCAATCTCTTTGCGTTCCTTTGGTGTTACCTTTGTGAAATCAGGGTCCCACGCAAGTACCAATTTTTTGATAAGCTCATATGCTAAATCTTTGTCACTATCCGGAAGCATATCAATCATTTCAGCTATTTGTGCAGTCTTAGCAGTCATAAATAAAACCTCCTATTTATAAATATCACCACGAGAGCCAATGTCAATAATATATACAATTTCAATTTCGCCATTAACTCCGTATTTATATATTACTCTATACTTTCCAACTCTAAGCCTTTGCCTACCGTCATTATACCCTTTCATAACTTTTATATCACCTTGTGGCGGTGATAAAGTCAATCCGTTTATAGCTTCTCTTATTCTTTTAACGGTTGATTTTTCAGTCTTAGAAAGAAATTTAAGTGAACTCTTTGAATATACTATCTCCACTATCTTACTCCTCTCCGCTCTCACGCTGAATAGTTTCGTCAATAGCTCTCTTGATGAAGCCGTTCAAGCTCTCGCCCCTGCGGTCGGCGTGGGCTTGGATTGTGGCTTTAGAACCCTTTTTCACCCTAACCTTGATTTCGTCATAGGCTTTTGCGTTATAGCGGTTATTTGCTTCTATTTTTGCCTTACTGTTATTAGGCATATTGTCACCATCTTTTTATTTAATTATCGGAACGAGTTTCTTCTAAATATTCTGTGTTACATTTTAAAACATAATCTTTTAAAATTCCGTTCGCCCTTTTGCCCTTTGATTTAGCATATTCTTTAAATAATTCAGCTTCTTCTTTTTTAACTTTGCAACCTAAAGTTGTCATATTTTCTTTATCCCATTTTCTATTACCTTTTTTATGTGCTTCTGATACTGACATTTTAACGCCACCTTTTCTATTTTATTTAATTATAACATAAATTTATATAAGTTAACAGTGTAAAAATACACAATTATTCACTGCTAACTTTGTTTATTTTACCTATTGCCGTTCACTGTTAACAGTGATATACTAAATACAGTTAAGGAAACCGAGAGCGGAAAGAGGTGCTTAAAATGTTCAATCGTTCAATTATTTGCAAGACTGCTAATAAGCTAAGAAAAAACGGATATACACTTTCACAAGCGTTCAGAATGTCGTGGAAGCTTGCCAAAGCTAAGGCAGTTGTAAAGGTTGCAGGCGTTAGCATAGGCAACAGACAAAGAGCTATCGAACATCTTAGAAAATATGCCCTCGATTCAATCAAGGTTACCTTGACAAGAGAGAAAGCCAACACACACGACAGCAACGCAATAGCTGTTAATATATCCGTAAATGCTTCACAGCCTGTGAAAGTTGGGTATATTCCCGCTCCCGTAGCTTCCTTGCTTAGCGGTGTTATAGATACCATATCAGGCATTAAAGCAAGCGTACAGGCTATTACAGGCGGTTACTATGAGGATATGCTTAGTGGTTTAAGGCTTTCGCTGTCATTCTGAAAGGGTCGGATTTCAAATGATACCCTTGAAAGGAGATGAATATTATATGCAAAGTCTAATACTTAGCCCACAGGATATAGCTACGCTTCTACTATTGAATGTTGCTGTGCTTAATGTCATTGAGGGCGACAAGTCAGAAGATGTTATTGACGAGCTTAAAACCTTGCAATCAGAGTTAGAACAAATACTTTACAAAGACGGAAGCCCTGTATTTCAAATGTGAGAAAATGTTAGAGAATTGAAAGGAGTTTTATAAAATGGCAGAAAATATTTTAAATATCACAGAAACGCAGTTCTTAGGACATATAATGCACGAGGTAAAGGGGTACGCAGAGGAATATAATATAACAGCCATTAAAGCACTTAATGAGGTGCTTTCACAACAATTCTATTATTCCGAAACCAAGGATATTAAATGCACAAGGCTTTCAAAAAGAGAATATAATGAAGCCTTTTATAGCTTCATTATGGGCGAAAGTACCTACTTCGATTTTATTCCTAATGAATATTTCAACTTGATTTTCTTTCGTTGTGGATATAGATTAAACGATTTCGAGATTGACGAGGGCTTTTTTGAACATCTTGTGGAAGAAATAAGAGAACATAACGAAGCCGAAAAACGCTTAAAAGCTGATACAGCGGAAGCATATCGTATATTAAATTTTCAATTCATACCTGAAAATGTAGGAGAAATATTTAAACTTGTAAATCGTTATAAGCTTGAAGAATTTGATATTAGCTTTATACTGGTTAATCTATATAGCTATGGATTTATTCAAGGCATACGCTCGGAGAGAGCAAAACGCAAAAAGAATACAATCAAAAGTGCTTGAATATGGAATATACATCACTTTCTAAGCTGTCGCAATAGCGGCGGCTTTTTTATTACTATCCCCCCCGAGGGAGAGCGGAGTTATTACCTGAATTTCTGACACCTGACAGGCACCTATTTAAACACAAATAATTCCCAAAATGAGAAAACAAAGACCAAATAAAGACCAAATTCATATTTTTAGGCATAAAAAATCAAGCCCACTTGCGAAGAAAGGCTTGATTAAGCGGTTTTTAATGGAGCTGATAGGCAGGCTCGAACTGCCGACCTCATCCTTACCAAGGATGCGCTCTGCCGCCTGAGCTATACCAGCAAAATTGGCGACCCGGATCGGGTTCGAACCGACGACCTCTAGCGTGACAGGCTAGCGTTCTAACCAACTGAACTACCGGGCCAAATGGCAGGGGCAGAAGGACTTGAACCCTCGGCACGCGGTTTTGGAGACCGCTGCTCTACCAACTGAGCTATACCCCTATGTGAGCCGAATATAATATTATCATATTCGGCGTGGTTTGTCAAGAATTTTTTGAGATATTTTATAAAAATAGAGTAGGAATTATCCGGCAGCTTTAGCCTTAGCAGAGAACATAAGTGTTAAGGTTTTGTAATCGCAATTACCAGATTGAGTCAGCTTATTAGCCTTTTGGAAAGCCTTTACAGCCTTTTGAGTGACTTCTCCATAGTAGCCAGACTTTTCCTCATTGAAGTATCCAAGAGCCTCAAGACGGTTCTGAACCTTTTTAATATCGTCCTTAATGTCGCCGAATTCAAAGAACATATCTTTGGTTATTTTCAGGGAGGTATCAGCTTTAACCTTTGAGGTAGTAGCTTTGCTTGTTTCAGCTTTGCTTGTTTCAGCTTTGCTTGTTTCAGCTTTGCTTGTTTCGGCTTTGCTTGTTTCGGCTTTGCTTGTTTCGGCTTTGCTTGTTTCGGCTTTGCTTGTTTCAGCTTTGCTTGTTTCAGCTTTACTCGATTCAGTTCTCTTTGTAGGGTCCTCTGGATTGATGGAAACCGAAGGATACATAATTTCAATCATATCAGTAAGAGCCTCTACAAGAGAATTTCCCTGACGAGAGAAAAGCTCTGATGAAAGCTCATAGACCTGTTTGTTTTTAACAGCGGAAAAATCCTTGAAAAGCTCACTTTTCATAATCTTATCTTTAACGCCTATATCGCAGAAGATATATTGCGGATTGGCAAGCTTTAGTGCATTGAAAGCCTCGTCATCAGCAACACCAGCCTTGCAGACATTAACAGCGTTGAGATATTCAAAGAGCTTGCCCGAGGGTGTATCGTCCTTGAGAGAAGTACCTTTCTCATCATATAGATAGCAGGCAGTTACAAGAACCTTGCTCTCTGGAATAAGCCTTTGCAGGTCGTCCATAGTTACAGAGAGAGTTTCGGCTCTTTCCTCGCCGATTTCTCTGCCTGTTGTTTCGCCAGCCATAACAGCACCAACATTGCCGAAAAGGTCGCTGATACCGCTCATACTTGTAGCAGGAACGAAGGTGATTACTGTAAAGCCCGATTCATTTAGCTTGGTGAGCTGTTCTTTTGGCATATCGCTGTCGGCAAAGATAACATCAGGGCTAAGAGCGGAAATCTTTTCGAGGTCAGGCTTTAATTTAGAGCCAACAGTCTTAACACCAGAGATTTCCTCCTGAGTACACTCGTCAGACCTGCCCTCTATCTTCTTGATAAATCCGCAGGAAACGAGAATATCTGCGATAGAATCAGAAAGTACGATAACTCTGTCTGGAGCTTTGCTTATTGTGATATTGGCTAATTTCACAGGATATTCCTCAGAACGGCTTGAGTTACAAGCCGCCGCTGAAAGCACCATACCTGCCGCAAGTGCCAGTGCAACAATTTTCTTAAACATTTCACATTTCCTTTCCGAAAAAGGTTAGTTATTTTTAAGCTGTCTTGCCTCTGCTATGGCGACAAATTGCTTTGCACATCTCGGAGAACGACCGCCACGCTCTAAAGCCCACTGTTCAGCCTCATTTTCAAGAGTTTCGATATCTATCTCAAGACCCTTTTCATTTGCGAGAGAACGGACAATCTCAAGATAGTTTTCCTTATCAGGAACGCTGAAATTAACTGCAAGACCAAATCTATCTGAAAGTGAGAGAGTTTCTTGCATAGTATCGTTTCTGTGCAGGTCATCACTGCCTCTGTCGGAATATGTTTCCTTGATGAGGTGACGGCGGTTAGATGTTGCGTAGATGAGAGTATTGTCAGGACGAGCCGCAAGACCACCCTCAAGAACAGCCTTGAGCTGTGCATAAGTTTTATCGTCAGTAGAGAATGAAAGGTCATCTATAAAGATGATGAATTTAAGCGGCAGAGCCGCAATTTTATCTACGAGTATAGGGAAGTCGCCAAGCCTGTCCTTAGGCATTTCTACCATTCTAAGGCCGTCCTTATAGAATTCATTGAGGATAGCCTTTACGGTTGAGGATTTACCTGTTCCTCTATCGCCATAGAGCAGGCAGTTATTGCAGTGTATTCCGTTGAGGAAGGCCTTAGTATTATCAACAACAAGTCCACGCTGTATCTCGTAGCCCTTGAGTGAGGAGATAGAGATTTTATCAGGGTGTACGACAGGTTCAATGTTGCCGTTTCTCCATATAAAGGCTCTGTATCTTGCGAACATACCACAGCCATTTTTAGCATAATAATTTACGAGCCTGTCTACACATTCTCTGAGTGTGGCAAATTCCTCGCAAGGCTTGCCAGCGCCCCATCTTGGCAGGGAATGTTCAAAAGAGCCAAGCTCATCTCTGTGTTCATAGCCGAGAAGAATCTGTTCAGGAGTTATTCGGCTTATTTTGATGATAGCGGCAATATCACGCTTAGTTGCGGATAAAGCCTCTGCGGAAAGCTCATTTATGCGGTTATCTGCGGCAAGCATAGAGAAGCGGTTCTCGTCAAAGAGAGCAGTTTCTGTTATACAGCCAGCGAAATTGCTTGCGAAGCCTCTGTCACTGAGAACCTGAAAGAATTCTCCCCAAGCACCAGCAAATTCGATAGGTTCTTTATCGAGAGAGCAAAGTAGCTTAAAGAAAGCCTTAGGCACAGTGCGGTTTAATATTCCTCTATATATTGAAAGTGAAGACATCAGAAGTGATGCCTCTTTTGCTAAACTTATCATTATAAATCCTCTCCTTGTTGGGATTTCACCCCAAGCCCCACCAAAGGCTCTGCCTTTGGAAACCGCAAGCTTTTGAAAAAGCTTGAGCAAAACTTTTAAGTGTCTTAGGGGAAACTCTTCAATTTATTATTTAGAAAATAATTGTAGGGGCGAACTGTGTTCGCCCGTTCGGTAGCTCATTGATAATTACTTCGACCGCGGCAACAAACTTCTCATGCAAATGTCGAGGTTTTGCTTGCAAAACCGATTCCGCGTCTTGGGGGCGGCGGCTCGCCGCCTTGAGCGAAACGTTTAAGTGTTTTAGAAAAGTGCGTTAGATAATTGATAGTTTATTGCTAATTTCTTGACCATATCAAAAACTTTTCAACACTTACCACAGGCATAATAATGTCCCTAATGTAGATATTTTACGACATTTTGGCATATAAGTCAAGATAAGGCAAGGCTTGCCTTATTGCTCAATAACTGTGATTTTCTTGAGTATTCCTGTGTTTGGATAGTACTCTATATCAATATAATTAATATGATGCAGATATGAAGTATTGATGACATAGGAGTTATTTACATCTACTGCGTTGTTGTCCTCAAGATAACTGAGTGTAGCTTTATCAAGCCTGAGAGCTTCTTCGTTATTTTTGTTATCGGAAAAATATATGCTTTTGTTGTTTTCCTTGCCAATTACTGAATAATCGCTCGTTATAACATTTACAGCTTTGCTCTTGAAGTCATTTATATAAGGCACACCTAAGAAGCCCTCACCGATAACACAGCCAAGCATAACTATTGTAATAACTGCAAATCCAAGGGATAGTACCTTTCGCTTTATACAGCTTATTATAAAGGCGATTACGCTTATAATTCCTGCAAGCATTTGCAGAGCAAAAGAAACGCTGAGTGCATAGAAATAAATATCGCCAACCATAGGCACCATAGCCTTAATAACAAATTGCAAAGCGGTAATCAAAAGAAATATAACAAAGCACCAGACAGATAATTTCATAGCACCGCCGGTGTCTTTTTTCTTTGAGTTTTTCATAATAATCTCCCCTTAGCTTTTACTAAATAATATCACATCATAAGATAAAAGACAATAAAAACCGTTCTTTTGCGGAAGATATTCCCCCAAATTTCATACATTTAAAATAAATTTCATATCATACATAAAGTTTCGTTTTTCGCAGAATACTTCAGCTATGATATAAGCAGTGGATATATCTTTGAGGGGGAGCAATATGAAGAAACAACAAATTAAAAGTATAAAAAAATTCATTCCGCATATATCAGCGTCTTTGTTGTCGATTCTTGCAGTAGCTTGTGTAATATTCAGAGTAATGAGTTCTCCTCTTGATTATAACGAGGCTATGGTTTTTGCGGCAAAGCTTTCTTTGCCAACAGGCAATACCTCAATGAGCGATAACAAAGAAGCGAGCAAGGCTGAAAGCCAAGAAACAAGCGAAACATCAGAAGATAAAAAGCAAGAAGCCTCAGAAAAGCCTAAGAAAAAAGCAGAGGCTGTTCCAGTGAATGCGGAGCTTTCAGAGCCTACTGAAGAAGAGCTTGCTGAATATGACAAAGCCCACGAAGGCGAGAATAAATATACTGTCTATGAAACAAATATAACAGGTGCAGGGGAGAAGTATGATAATTTTTATGTCAAAAATAATGCCTCAGCTGATATAGATATAGGAGAGGAATTGAGCGGAGAGCTTGGCTTTACTATTGAAAAAAGCGACCAACCACAAGTTTTGATAGTACATACGCACACAGGCGAAAGCTATCTTAAATACGATACAGGATATTATTATGAAAGCTACTATCCACGAACAGATGATAATAACGAAAATGTATGTGCTGTTGGTGCGGCGATAACGAAATCTCTCAATAAGCGTGGCATAAAGACTATACACGATACCACAAAGCACGATGAAAGCTATAACGGAGCATATGATAACAGTATGGAAACCATTCAGAGCTATCTTGAGAAATATCCATCTATAAAGGTGGTTTTGGATATTCATAGAGATGCCTTCAGTACAGATGAGGACGGTGCAATGAAAAAGCCAACCTTTAAAACAGCAGATGGTCAGAAGGCCGCACAGATAATGATTATGGCGGGCTGTGATGTTGACGGAGTGAGAGATTTCCCAGAATGGCGATATAATCTTCGTCTTGCACTAAGATTACAACAGACAGCAGAAACACTATATCCCGGTATGACCAGACCGCTGAATTTCGGAGATTTCGTATATAATATGAATGCGAATACAGGTTCATTGCTTATAGAGGTCGGCACAGATGGCAATAGCCTGAATGAAGTCAAACTTGCAGGCAGTCTGCTCGGCAATGCCTTAGCGGAGTGTCTTGAAAAAAGTGCCTCTCCTGGAAATAGCTAAAGGCTTTGCTTGAGCCTCTGAAAGGCTCGTTAGCGATATTAGTTAATAAGGACGGACTTTGTCCGCCCTTATTAGGAAATTTCATTCAAAAAATTATCAATTAATTTTCTTATCCGAAAGGTATTCCATGTACAAGTTCTTTTAGAGAATCTCCACGCATAGCGGTAGAGATTAACTCTATTGAGCGTAGGTGTGCTTTGTCGAATAATTCATAAAAGCTATCTGTCTGTATTTCATCAGGGTTGAATGGTGAACGCCATTCTTTATGGGATAAATTTGCGTAATCATACTCAATTTTATTGTTTGCCGGTCTTAGAAGAGATGAAAGTACAGGCGGAAGCTTTACAGCCTTTTCTCCGATAGAAAGAACCTTGCGTTTAAAATGTGTTTTGTCGTTAATTAATGCAAGACCATTGTGCCAATCGTGCTGGGCGGTTATTATTTCACGCTTTGTCATAGTTGGCAAGGAATACATTACCATCAGACTGTGCATCATATCGGCAATAACCGTCATAACATTAGAATCTAATGGTGAGAGTGTTTTCAGATTGATAGTTGTTAATGGCTTGTTATAAAAATGTTCGTATAGAAGAACATCAAGGTTTGCCTCTATATCATTGTGACAAGTTGATTCGTGCAGACCTATTTCAGATTTTGCAAGCTCTGAGGCACGACATAGTATATATGGGTGAGCGGTACTATCAAAAGCATAGTGTGAAATAAATCCGAGGGCATAGCTGAGAGCGGTATCGCTTTCGTGGTTTTTCGCATATGCAACAAGATAACCAAGAATATTTTCAGCAGGCATTTTGTGCATAAGCGTGCCGATTTTGTTATAGCTTTTACCCCTTTGCCAAGGCATAATTCTGTGGCAGAAGAAAAAATCAGGGCCATTTCCACCCCAGATAAAGGCGGTTCGGTTGAGCTTTAGTGATGGGTAAAATTCGTGTATATCATCAATCAGCCTTTCGGACATGATATAATGTGAAACAACGGCTGGCATGGGGCTTCTCCTCTCAATTGAAACCAACCCACAGCAAAAAGCAGAATTGTTCGTAGTGGGTCGGGAAGGATTGTTAATGTGGTCGAAAAAATCACCAATGAATTATTGTTCAGGCGTATGTAGGGGGTGAATATAGTTCGCCCCTTTATTATTTCTTCAAGCTGTTTGAAAGAAAGTTTGCCATCAGCTTTTTTGTACCGACTTTCTCGAAAGAAACTTCTAAAAGCATATCACTGGCTGTCTTTGTTGCGGAAACGATAAGTCCAGGGCCAAAAATCTTGTGATTGATTTTGTCACCGACTTTGAATGTTGCACTGCTTGATTTAGCAGTTGTCGGTGTTATGGTGCGTTCTACATCATATGTAGGCTTAGGACGATTTTTCTTTGCGGCAGATATAGAGGTTCTTGTATGCTCAACACGCTCAGATTTTACGAATTCTGTAGGAATTTCAGAGATAAAGCGTGATGGGCGGTTTCTTGAGGTCTTGCCGAATACGGTTCTTGATTCAGCGTTTACAAGGTAGATTCCTTTTTTTGCACGAGTAATTCCAACATAAGCCAAACGGCGTTCCTCCTGTAAATCCTCCTCAGAAAGTGTTGCATGATAGCCTGGGAATATTCCATCTTCCATACCAGGAATAAATACATATGGAAACTCAAGTCCCTTTGCAGAATGAAGTGTCATCATAACTACACTATCAGACTCGGAATTATAGTTATCTATATCAGTAAGCAATGCAATTTCCTCAAGGAAGCCCTCAAGACTTGCGTCTTCACCGTTTTCTTCCTCATATTGCATAATGCTTGATTTAAGTTCTTCGATATTTTCGATAGCGGATTCTGCGTGGTTGCTTGTTTTTAAAAGGTATCTTCTATATCCTATGCTATTAAGCAGACAATCATACACATCAGCTATGGCTTTGCCCTCATCAAGCATTCTTGTAAGGTCATCTATAAGCTTGCAGAATTCAAGCAAGCTTGTTGAAACTCTCGAAAGTATTGAAAATTCATCACTTGTATTCATTATTTGGAAGATACTTTTGCCGAGAGTGCCAGCAATATTTTCAACACGAGCAATACTGCCTTCACCGATAGCTCTTTTAGGGACATTGACAATACGCTTTAAACGAACATTGTCATCATGGTTGCAGATGACAGCGAGATAGGCTATCATATCACGAATTTCCATACGGTCAAAGAAACGGTGTCCGCCTATAACTCTATAAGGAACAGCCATTCTTGTGAAAGCTCTTTCTATATTCTGAGATTGAGAGTTCATTCGATAGAGAATAGCAAAATCTGAGAATTTTGCACCCTTAGAAACCTTATCTGTAATAGTTCTTGCGATATATGATGCCTCGCCCTGTTCGTCAAAGGCAGTAAATATATGAATAGGTTCGCCGTGGTCATTTTCTGTCCAAAGAGTCTTGCCCTTACGCTGTTCATTATTTTCGATAACTCCATTTGCCGCAGAAAGAATCATCTTTGTAGAACGGTAGTTCTGTTCAAGTCTGATAACCTTTGCATTTGGGTAATTATCCTCAAAGTTGAGAATGTTTTCGATAGTAGCCCCTCTGAATTTATATATACTCTGGTCATCATCACCAACAACACAAAGATTGCCGTCTTCACCAGTAAGAAGTCTTATAAGCTCATATTGAAGCTTGTTTGTATCTTGATATTCGTCAACCATAATATACTTGAATTGTTCTTGATATTTTTCGAGAACTTCAGGATATTGCTTAAAGAGTTGGACAGTATTAAGGATAATATCATCAAAATCCATTGCATTAGCAGCTTTAAGGCGTTTCTGATACATTTCGTAGATAGCGGCAACGGAAACAAGCTTGCTATCTTCGCCAGCCTTGTTTTTAAAGTCGGCAGGAGTTTCGATGGAATCCTTTGCACGAGAAATATAAAATTGGACACTTCTGACAGGCAAGGTCTTGTCATCAATTTCCAATGCTTTCATACAGTCTTTAATAAGCTTTTTGGTATCTTCTGTATCATAAACTGTAAAATGTGGAGTATAGCCAAGAAGTTCTCCGTTACTGCGGAGTATTCTTGAGCAGCAGGAATGGAAGGTTGATGCCCAGATTTTAGAGCCATTTTCACCAACTTTGTTACAGATACGCTCTTTGAGTTCATTGGCGGCTTTATTTGTGAAGGTGATAGCGAGTATTCTCCAAGGATTTACTTTGCCAACGGAGAGTTTTTCAGCGAGTTCATCAGATAAGCTTGTTTCACCTCTTGCGGCGGAGATGATTTCTGAACATTCCTCATCAGAATAATTTCCATAGAGTTTATCGCTTTCATAAGCCTCACCGAAGCGTAGGATATTAGCGATACGATTTACGATAACGGTAGTTTTTCCACTTCCTGCACCAGCAAGAATTAACAGTTGACCATTAACACTAAGTACAGCTTTTTTTTGCATATCATTCATACGATTAAATTCGTTTTCAATAATTCTTTTTCTAAGCTCAATGATTTCATTGTTATTCAAAGACATTTAATTCATTCCCTCTAATTTCATCATATTTTCTACCCTTATATAATACCTCATTTCAAAAATTTATTCAAGTGTGGGTGCCGACCCACGGCGAAGACGCGGAATCGCTCGGCCTTGCCTCGCTCGTAGTGAGTAGGGGAAGTTGGTTGCCGCGGATGAAGTAGCTACCGTAGCCGAACGAGCTACGCCGTTCGGCTCTGCCGTTTAGCTAACGCACTTTTTAAGACAGTTAAAAGTTTCGCTCGAGCCTTTTCAAAGGCTCGCAGGTCAAGGGCAACGCCCTTGTCGCTCTCCGCAGAGAGCGAAACACTTTATGCTTCACAAAGCGCAGGAGGGTAGAAAAACATTCCAGTGGAATGTTTTTCGTAGGGAACCCTCGCAGGGGGTTCCCTGTGGGTATTTAATGATTAGCTAACAGGTATAATTGAATTAAATGCAGAAACTACAGAACGGGCTACGCCGTTTAGCTAACGCACTTTTTTAAGACAGTTAAAAGTTTCGCTCGAGCCTTTTCAAAGGCTCGTAGGTCAAGGGCAACGCCCTTGTCGCTCTCCGCAGAGAGCGAAACACTTTTGGGCGAAGCCCAACATTTGTTTTTTCTTTAGGCGAACGCAGTTCGCCATAAATTATTTAGCTAATGAATTTTTTAATATATATAAACAATGTTGTTGTGCCGATAGTGCTATGTAAAGGGATTTATACTTGATAAAAATAGGCTTATGTGTTATGATTGTATTAGAATGGTATGATGTTGCTTGGAGGTGACTTGAATGGATTGGGAGATAAAATCTGACAGACCAGTATATTTACAGCTTATGGAAAAAATTCAGTTTGATGTTGTTTCTGGTATATATAAGCCTGGGGGAAATATCCCGTCTGTTCGTGAACTTGCCGCTCAGGTTGGAGTAAATCCGAATACTATGCAGAAAGCCCTTGTTGAGCTTGAGAAAAAAAGCTTGCTCTATGCTAAGGGAACAAGTGGCAGATTTGTCACAGATAATATTAAGCTTATTCAGGAGATTCGAGAGGATATTGCAAGAAGTAATGCAAGGCTTTATCTTGAAAATGTAAATAATCTTGGATATTCATTTAATGAAGCTGTTGAACTTCTTAAAAAGGCTATGGAGGATGAATAATGCCGATTCTTGAAATTAAAAACCTGATAAAAAAATATCATACAAAAAATGTAATAGATAACATAAGCCTGAATGTCGATTCAGGAAAGATAGTTGGTCTTTTAGGGCCTAACGGAAGTGGAAAAACTACACTTATAAAGCTTCTTGCAGGTTTGCTTACAGCAACAAGCGGAGATATACTTATTGATAATAAAGAAATTGGCATAGAAACGAAAGCGATTGTTTCGTTTTTACCAGATAGGCCATATTTTGCGAACTGGATGAAGGTTCACGATATTTTAGCTTTTTTTGCTGATTTTTATAGAGATTTTAGTATGAAAAAGGCTATGGAAATGCTTAAGCTTCTTAATATAGGGGTTAATGATAGAATTAAAACTATGTCCAAAGGCACTAAGGAAAAGCTGAATCTTGTTCTTGTTATGAGCCGAGCTGCAAGGCTCTATCTTCTTGATGAGCCTATTGCTGGAGTTGACCCAGCCGCAAGAGATTACATACTTAGAACAATCATATCCAATTATAGCGAAGATAGTAGTGTAATCATTACAACTCACCATATAGCTGATGTTGAAAAAATTCTCGATGATGTTATTTTCTTGAATGAAGGTAAAATAGAACTAAATTCTGCAGTTGAAGATTTAAGAGAGGAGCATGGAAAATCTGTTGATGAAATTTTCAGAGAAACATATATATGCTTAGGGGGAATAATATAGATGTTAGGAAGGCTTTTTAAGTATGAGCTAAAAGCTACTTCAAAGGTTTTAGTTCCGATATATATTGCTTTTATAGCAATTACAATCATTTCAAGAGTATCTATAGACCTTCAGGTTGATGAAGGCTCTCTTTGGAGTTTTATCAATGGTATGGGGCTTTTTGTCTTTATAATCTCTGCTATAACAATGTTTGTCGCTACTGCCATTGTAATAATATGGAGATTTTATCGAAATACCTCAAGCGATGAGGGATATTTGCTTTTTACGCTTCCCGTTAAAGTGGATTATATAATTATAAGTGAGTTTCTTTGTGCCTTGATATGGGGCTTTCTTATGTCCGTCTTTGCAGTTTTAGGTATTTTTTTGATGATATTTAACCGCAATGTTGATGACAATATTATCAATTTTTCATATTTTGGCAATATTTTATCATCATTAACAGCAGACGGAATAAAAGCAATTTTTTATCTTTTCTTAGATATATTAATATCAACCTTTCAGGAGATTATGTCTATATATTGTGCAATTTCTCTTGCCTCATTATTTAATAAGCACAGACTTATTTTTTCGGCTACATTCTATATAGGCTTGCTTATAGTTGTTAATGCTTTTGCTATTTTAATTATGAATATTGTAGAAAAGATTTTTCCATCAGGAGTATATAATGCTTATAGCGAGGATATATCTTTTTCAGATATAGTTACAAGCTGGAATACTGATGTAGCTCCAATTATAAATTCTGTTGTATCAATAGTAGATTGGGTTTTTCTTGTTGTTGTTATCAGTATTGAGTATATTATTATAAGAAAAATTTTAAGTAAGAATTTAAATATCTGCTGATAGTTTTTAATAAAATATTTTGTATGAATCATTGAAATTTTAGTGCTTTTATGATATGATAAAATTAAATTTATTATGAAAGATGCATCTATTTTAAGGAGGAAATTTTATGGAAAATAATAACAAGCTACAATTTTGTCCGAAATGTGGTTCACCATTAATCGCAGGCAAAAACTTTTGCAGTCAATGTGGAACTAATATTACGCTTGCACAACAACAACAGCAACCAGCTCAGCAAGCTAACCCATACGCACAGCCACAGCAACCAACTCAGCAAGCTAACCC